>ERZ826220.220-NODE-220-length-70686-cov-4.223967_pt1 | contig 70686 bp, 63 predicted proteins | sample MGYA00519927_ERZ826220 | MGnify/ENA primary metagenome ERZ826220 (study PRJEB31778, sample SAMEA3449225) | human gut metagenome | biome: human gut; feature: human-associated habitat; material: faeces | place: United Kingdom | collected 2010/2012 ... | reverse complement strand
AAGAAAGTAGACAATTAATAACTACATATATAGTGAATGTCTTAAAGGGAATTTTAGGTGAAGAAAAAACTAAAGAGCTAACCAATAAATTAAATAATGAAAAGGAGAATTTTAGTATGTTAGAAGAAGTAATAAGGAAAGAATTTTTTGAAAATAGAAAACGAGGAATTAAAGATGGCATAAAAAGTGGAAAAGTGCAAGAAAGAAGAAAAACAATAAATAGAATGAGCAGACTAGGATTTGATGTAAAACAAATATCAGAAATATTAGGAATATCAGATGCAGAAGTAAATAGAATGTTAATCAAAAAATTAAATTAATTAATAAGATAATAAGAGCTATTCACATTTAGATTATATCTACACTTTTTTATTATAATGTTGACAAAATAGCAGATATTAAGTATATTATTATTATAAAAAGGACGCCAAAAATGAAAAAAATATTTAATAACAAAAAAGTACTAACAACAATACTAATAATAGCTATTATTCTACTTATAATTATAACAGGAATAATTATAAAAATAGCAAGTGGTAGAAAAGTACAAACAACAATAATAAATGAGGAAAGCGTTGAAACTGGTGCAACAGGAAATGAGATGGTAGTTGAACTAAATGAAAATGAGGTACCAGATATAAATGAACTAGCCAATGAAACAAATGATAAAATAAATGAGATTACTAATGAAGTAACAGATGAGAAAAGTAAAAATACAACTAAGCAAAATAACGCAAATGGAGCTACATATAAAATAAAAATTAATTGCCAGCAAAATGTAGTAAACATATATGAAAAAGACAGTAATGGTGAGTATACAAAATGTGTAAAAGCAATGTTATGCTCAATCGGAAAAGCAACACCAAGAAGTGGAACATACACGTTAACCAACTATGGAAGATGGAAATGGCTTGGATTATTTGGAAACGTATATGGACAATATGCAACTCAAATAAAAGGAAATATATTATTCCATTCAGTGCCATATACTGAAAAATATAATAAAGGCTCACTAGAATATTGGGAATATGACAAACTAGGAACAAATGCTTCACTAGGATGCATACGTTTAACTGCAAAGAATGCAAAATGGATATATGATAATTGCAAAGCGGGAACAAAAGTAACTTTTTATAGTGATAGCAATCCGGGGCCACTTGGAAAACCTACAGAATCAAAAATATCAGGAAATGAACAATGTAGGAACTGGGATCCAACAGACCCAGATTCAGCTAATCCATGGAATAAGAAACAAGAAGAAAGTCCTAAGCCTAGTCAAGAACCAAAAGAACCAAATGTTATAGAAAATAATACAATGCAGAATACAATAATTGAAAATAATGTAACAAATACAATTCAAAATGACATTTATGAAACTGATAATAAAACAATTGAGAATACGGAAAAAGTTAATGAAACAGAAAACACTACAAGCACGGTTTAATGCTGGTAGTGTTTTTTATTATTAATATGAAACCTTTTCTAAACTAATATCTATAAATTTAGCAAGACGATCAATCCATTTTGAAAATAATTTATCATAAATCCATTTTCTTAAAAGCTCTATGGTAGTACAAGCAATATATACAAATCCAATAATACATAAACTAATAGGAACAATAGCTACAGTATGTGTAAACTGAGAAACATTGAATAAAATAGTCCACAATAAGACTCTAATAAAAGGCTCCTCATGAATTAGATATACGCCAAAAGTAGCAGATGCTATTAAATTTATGAACGCATTATATTTCAAACTAATCTTAGTAAAACCTAAGAATATAAAAATAGCAATCAACAACATAGGCAAAGTATAAATTTTATACAAATATGTTGGAGAATATGGAATATTTTCAAAATAATATGCCATAAAATCCAATGCGACATTAATTAAATATGTTCCAAGAGCTATTAATAAAGCAATAAAAACATAATACTTAGGAGAATGCTTCAAATTTAAAGGATGCAATCTAAAATATCCACCTATAGAATACACGAAAATAAGCACTATAAAATTATTTCCAGCCGGATTAACATTTAAAAAAGTTGGAATCAAGCAAAAGCATATAGCCTCTAAAATAATAAACTTCTTATATGTTTTTACATCCAAACTATTCAAAAATTTGTTTAAAAATGGAGAAAACAAATACAAAAAGAAGTATGCAGTTGCAAACCACCAAAAAGAAAAAGAGATTGGAAATAAGTGCATTGTAAAATTTCCAATAGAAAAATCACCAAACTTTATAACAATTGGAATTAAGTACAAAATAATCGAATATGTAAATACTTGTATCCAGAAAGTGATTATTTTCTTAATATTAAACTTGGTAGAAGTTACAAGAAAATATCCAGTAATAAGTATAAATATATTAGTTCCAACTTTACCCCATAACTGAACAAAATGAATCCAAAACTTACTAAAACCAATATAACTATTTGGAAAATCAAAATTGCTATGTACAGCAAAATGATGAGCAACAATCATTAACATCGAAATTATTCGTAACAATTCAAAATTAGATTGTCTAATATTTTTATTATTCATTTTAAAACTCCTTAAAAAAATATACACTTATTGTACACTAAGAAAAATAATAAAACAATAGTATGTAAATTTAATACAAACTATTGTAAAAAAATAAGTGGAATAGTATAATATTGAAGGAAAACATCGAAAAAATATTAAGAAAGGTCAAAAAACAATGAGAGACGAAAATAAAGTAAAAAGATTTAAAATAGATGAACAAGATATAGATGAAAATATACAAGAAAATAGCAAAAGAAAAAAAAATAAATCACACAAAGCTTTAAAAATAATTGGAATAATTATACTAATAATAGTAATATTGTGTGTTTGCCTTGCAGGAGCAGGATATTTATACATAAGTAATAAATTAGGAAAACTAAATTATGAAACAATATCAAAAAATGCAAATGACTTAGGAATTAGTTCAGAGAATGCAGACAAGAAATCAGAAATGAGCAAATACAGAAATATTGCATTACTAGGATTAGACTCAAGATATGATACGTACGACGAAGATTATAGAACTGACTGCATAATGATTGCAAGTATAAATCAAGAAACAAACGAAGTAACTTTATATTCAATATATAGAGACACATACGTTCAAATGACACTTGATGGAACAACAAAATTCGACAAAATAAACCATGCTTATTATAATGGAGTACAAAATACAATAAAAACAATAAATGAAAATCTTGACTTGAATATATCAGAATATGTAACAGTAGACTTCAATGCAGTATCAGATTTAGTAGACAGTGTTGGAGGAATCGACATAAATATTGATAGCGAAGAAATTAAATACATAAACGGTTATATAAATGATGTAACTAAAGTAACTGGAAAAACAGCAGATAAAATAACAAAGACAGGAGTAAATCATTTAAATGGAGTGCAAGCAGTATCATATTGTAGAATAAGATATACAACTGGAAAAGACTATAAAAGAACAGAGAGAATGAGAACCGTACTAGAAAAAGTATTTGAAAAAGCAAAGAAGAAAAGTATTCCAGAATTAAATTCTATTTTAGACACGATGTTACCAAAAATAAGAACAAATTTAACCGCAATGGATATAACATCATTAATACCAACAATGCTAAATATAACAATAAAAGAATCTTTTGGATGGCCATACAAAACAACAGGAGTATGGATGAGGGGGGATTTCTATGGACCAGCAGCATCACTAGAAAGCAATGTTAAGAAATTACACAAAGAAGTATATGGACAAGAAGACTATGAAGTTCCAGACAACATTAAAGAAATAAGCAATCAAATAATTAAAGAAACTGGAGTAAAAGATGAATTATAAAAATCAATAAATATAAAAGGGGTGAAAGCGTTGGCAAAATCAATTACATTAAAAAGAAACAATGAAAATCAGACACAAAGAATAACTAAAGTTTCACATAGCCCAAGAATGATAATATATCTTATAATAAAAAGAATATTTGATATATTGGTTGGAATTATCGGAACAGCAGTAGTAATACCATTAACAATTGTAATATGGATATTGAGAAAGATTTACAAAGAAGATGATGGACCATTATTTTATGAACAACTTAGAATTGGAAAAGATGGAAAGCGATTCAGATTGTACAAATTTAGATCAATGTGCATGAACGCTGATGAAAAATTACAGTCATATCTAGATGAAAATCCAGAAGCAAAAAAAGAATACAAAAAATATAAAAAACTAAAAAATGATCCAAGAATAACTAAGACAGGACAATTCCTAAGGGCAACAAGTTTAGATGAATTTCCTCAATTTTTCAATGTATTAATTGGAAATATGAGTTTTGTAGGACCAAGACCTTATCTACCAAGAGAAAAAGAGGAAATGACACATTATGAGGACATCGTAAAATGCAAACCAGGGGTAACTGGTTGGTGGCAAGTTAATGGAAGAAGTAATACTGATTTTGAAACAAGAAATGAACAGGATAAAGAATACGAAGAAAAAAGAAGTATTATATTTGACATAAAAATTATGTTTATGACAGTAGCACAAACAATAAAAAGAAAAGGTGCATTTTAGAAAAAAGGAGCAAAGGAAAATGAAAATTGCAGTAGCAGGAACAGGATATGTAGGATTATCATTAGCAACATTATTAAGCCAAAATAACGAAGTAGTTGCATTAGACATTATACCAGAGAAGGTTGAGATGATTAATAATAGAAAATCACCAATACAAGACGAATATATTGAAAAATATTTTAAAGAAAAGAAATTAAATTTAAGAGCAACTTTAGATTATAAAGATGCTTTTGAAGGTGCAGAATTTGTTATAATTAGTACACCAACAAATTATGACGACGAGAAGAATTTCTTTGACACATCAAGTGTAGAAGATATAATCGAAAAAGTAATATCAATGAATGACAAAAATATTACAATGGTTGTAAAATCAACAATTCCAGTTGGTTATATAGAAAATATTAAATACGAATATAATATAGACAATATTTTCTTTTCACCAGAATTTTTAAGAGAAGGAAAAGCACTATATGACAACTTATATCCTTCAAGAATAATTGTTGGAACAAAGAACGAAAAAGGAAAAGAATTTGCTGAATTATTAAAGCAAGCATCTTTAAAAGAAGAAGTACCAGTTCTATATATGAACAGCACTGAGGCGGAAGCCGTTAAACTATTTGCTAATACATATTTAGCACTTAGAGTTGCGTATTTCAATGAACTAGACACATACGCAGATGTAAAGGGACTAAGCACAAAAGACATAATAGAAGGTGTTGGATTAGATCCTAGAATTGGAACTCATTATAATAATCCTTCATTTGGATATGGTGGATATTGCTTACCAAAAGATACAAAACAATTATTAGCAAATTACAAAGATGTACCACAAAATTTAATTGAAGCAATAGTAAAATCAAACAAAACAAGAAAAGAATTTATAACAGAAGAAATATTAAAACTAAAACCACAAGTAGTCGGAATATATAGATTAACAATGAAATCAGGTTCAGATAATTTTAGATCAAGTGCTATACAAGATATAATAAAAAGTCTAAAAGCAGAGGATAAAAATATAATTATATATGAGCCAACACTAAAGCAAGAAGAATTTAGTAACTGCAAAGTAGTAAATAATTTAGATGAGTTTAAGAAAGAATCATCTGTTATAATGGCAAATAGACTAGAAGATTGTCTAAAAGATGTAAAAGAAAAAGTATATACAAGAGATTTATTTAGCAAAGACTAAAAATATAAAAAAGAGTTGTAATGAAGCAAATTCAATTATAACTCTTTTTTGTATTTTATATTACTATTGAGAGATTGTGACAAACTTGACTTGCAATTAATAACAGAGAAATAAGCAGTAAAATTTTAGTGGCTGACTTACTAAAAGTTAAAAAGTTTCAAAAAAATTAAGAAAAACTCAAGAAAAAATTAGAAAAAACTTGAAAAATAAAAAATATATGCTAATATATATATGAGCGGTATCCAAGAAACTTTCGAAGCCTTGGGTCATTTTTTATATAGGGAGTGATTACTGGTATTGAAAGAATACAGAACCAATGAAGAGTTAATTGAATATTTGTCATCAAAAAGAAAGTCTATTAAACAAATAATATAACTAATTTATACATGATAATAAGATGCATGGAAAAATTACTAACGAACAACCAATATAATAATTTATATAATTCTATAATTAAAGAAATTGAAAATCTTAATAAAAATCTAAATTCTATATCAATAGAAAAAATAATGAACATAATGGGATTTCCTATGAATAAATAACAAAAAAATAAATATAATAATAATGAACGGTACTTAGAAAACTTTTGAAGCTCTAAGTCATTCAGAGGTCTAGAGTTAATTTGAAAACTCTAGGCTTTTTTTGTACATTAGAAGTAAAATTTTAGACAAAACATTACAAATTGCCTTGACCTAGCGAATTAATATGGTATATAATAAAATGGATTTTAAACAGGAGGATGAAAAAATGCAAAAAATAGACTTAAATGACAAAATAATTTTTGTAACAGGTGTTGCAGGATTTATAGGGTCAAACTTGTCAAAAAAGATATTAAAAGAATTTAACGTAAAAAAAGTTATAGGATTAGATAATTTAAATGATTATTATGATGTAAAAATTAAAGAGTATAGATTAAAAGAACTTGAAAATTTTGATAAATTTGAGTTTATAAAAGGAAATTTAGCTGACAAAGAATTAATAAATAAAATATTTGAAGAAAACAAACCTAATATTGTTGTTAACTTAGGTGCACAGGCAGGTGTAAGATACAGTATTACACACCCAGATGCTTATATTGAATCAAACATAATAGGTTTTTATAACATACTTGAAGCTTGTAGAAATAATCCAGTAGAACATCTAGTATATGCATCTAGTTCATCTGTTTATGGAAGTAATAAAAAAGTTCCATATTCTACGGAGGACAAGGTTGATAATCCTGTTTCATTGTATGCTGCAACTAAAAAATCTAATGAATTATTAGCACATGCTTATTCAAAACTATACAACATTCCATCAACAGGTTTAAGATTCTTCACAGTATATGGACCAGCAGGAAGACCTGACATGGCATATTTCGGATTTACTAATAAGCTATTAAACGGTGAGAAAATCAAGATATTTAATTATGGAAATTGCAAAAGAGACTTCACATATGTTGACGACATTGTTGAAGGAATAACAAGAGTAATGCAAGGTACTCCAGAAAAGAAAAATGGTGAAGATGGATTACCTATACCACCATATGCAATATATAACATTGGAAACGGACATCCAGAAAATCTATTAGACTTTGTACAAATATTACAAGAAGAACTAATAAGAGCCGAAGTTTTACCTAAGGATTATGACTTTGAGAGCCATAAAGAACTTGTTCCAATGCAACCAGGAGATGTACCTATTACATATGCAGATACAAGTGCACTTGAAAGAGACTTTGGATACAAACCAAATACAACACTAAGAGAAGGATTAAGAAAATTTGCTGAATGGTATAAGGAGTTTTACCAATGAAAAAAAATACTGAAAAATTAGAATATATTTCAGCATTAAAAAATTGTACAATGATATTAGTAGTTTTGTACCACTGTTTATTAGTATTTACAAATAATTGGTTTACGCCAGTAAATAAAGAAGTACAAATAAATTGGTGTAGTAAATTAGCAGAAATAATAAATTTATTTATAATGCCAGTATTTATATTTTGTTCTGGATATTTATTTTATTATTTGAGATATAAAAAAGGAAAATATAGAACGCCCTCAAAAGATATAAAAAAGAGGTTTAACAGACTAATAGTACCATATATTTTTACAAGTATTCTATGGGTAATTCCAATATCTTATATATTTTATAAATGGGACATAATAAAGATCATAGATAAATTTGTATTAGGGAGGCAACCTTCACAGTTATGGTTTTTACTAGCATTATTTTGGATATACATATTTTTTTACTATATGTCGGACAGGCTGAAAACCAATAATATAACATTATGTATAATGATACTAGGAACAGTAGCTTTAAATTATTTTTTGAACAAAATACAATTTAATTTTTGGCAAATTAATTTAGCAGTACAATATAGTTTGTATTTCTATTTTGGTGGATATGTACTAAAGAATGAACGCAAATTCAAAACAGAAATGAAAAGTATTATATATATAATCATATTTATATTAAGTTTAACTTGTTTGGGTTATATAATTTCAAAGCATAATAATGAAATTGCAAAAATAGCTAATATATATTTAAAAGTACTAATTCAAATGTCTATTGTTTATATGCTTTATATAATATTTAAAGTAAAAAAAGAAAGCAAAATATTAAATTATATAAATAAAATAAATGAATATAGTTTTGGAATATACTTATTTCACCAACAAATTATATATATATTAACATTTTACATGTTTGGAAGATTAAATGTTGCACTTGAGATATTTTTGACATTTGCAATAAGTATAATCTTAGCATATATTATTCAGAAAATATTAAAAAAGAATAAAATAACGAAATTTATTTTTGGAATTTAGAGGAGGAAAAATGAAGGTTTTAATAACAGGAGCAAATGGTATGCTCGCAAAAGCAGTAGAAAAAGAATTTGAAAAGGAAGAATTAATATTAACAGATGTAAAAGAATTAGACATCACGAATTTAGAAAATGTAAAAGAAAAAGTAGCGGAAGTAAAGCCGGATTTAATAATAAATTGTGCTGGATATACGGCTGTTGATAAAGCAGAAGAACAAGAAGAATTGGCTTATAAAATAAATGCAATTGGTCCACGAAATTTAGCAATTGCCTCAAAGATAAATGATAACATATTAATTCATATATCTACTGATTATGTATTTGGAGGAGCTAAGCCAATAAATGAGTATTATTCAGAGAATGACGAAAAAAATCCACAAGCTGTATATGGAACTACAAAATTGGCAGGAGAAGAATTTGTAGAAAAAGAATGTACAAAATACTACATTTTTAGAACAGCATGGTTATATGGAGAAGGACATAATTTTGTAAAGACAATGATTGAAGCAGCAAAAACACATGATAAGGTTAGTGTTGTTAATGACCAACATGGTTCACCAACATATGCTGTTGACCTAGCAAGTATTATGCATCAAGCAATAGAAAAGAAAATTCCTTATGGAGTATATAATTCTACTAACATTGGATTTACAACATGGTATGACTTTACAAAGCTTATATATGAATTAGAAGGAATAAAATGCGAAGTTGTTCCAGTAACAAGCGAGACATACAATAGTCCAGCTAAAAGACCAAAAAATTCACAAATGTCAAAAGACAAATTGTTAAAAAACGGAATTATAATACCAGAATATACAGATGCACTAAAGAGATATTTAAAAATAGAAAAATAATAATGGAGGGTGAAATAAAATGAAAGAAAGAAAAGGAATTATCTTAGCAGGAGGTAGCGGAACAAGACTATACCCTTTGACATTAGCTATTTCAAAACAAATTATGCCAGTTTACGATAAACCAATGATATATTATCCACTATATGTATTAATGGAAGCCGGAATTAGAGAAATTTTAATAATAACAACACCTCGTGACAATGAAATGTTTAAAAATTTATTAGGTGATGGCTCTCAATGGGGAATGAAAATAACTTATGAAATACAAGAAAAGCCAAATGGACTTGCAGAGGCTTTTATAATAGGTGAAAAATTTATAGGAAATGATAATGTTGCATTAATCTTAGGTGATAATATGTTCTATGGTGGAAACTTAAAAGACATTTTAATAAAGGCTAATAATAGAGAAAATGAATCTACTATATTTGGATATAGAGTAAATGACCCAAGAAGATATGGTGTTGTTGAGATAGATGAAAATGGAAATGCTATATCGATAGAAGAAAAACCAGAAAAACCAAAATCAGATTTCGCAGTGCCAGGGCTTTACTTCTATACTAATGATGTTGTAAAAATTGCTAAGGAAATAAAACCTTCAGCAAGAGGAGAACTTGAAATCACATCAATTAATGAAGTATACATGAACATGAATAAATTAAAAGTAGAAAAATTAGGAAGAGGCATGGCGTGGTTTGATACAGGAACTCATGATGCATTAATTGAAACTGCAAGTTTTGTACAAACAATTGAAAAAAGGCAGGGATTGCAAATTTGTTGCCCAGAAGAGATTGCTTTTGAAAATGGCTGGATAGACAATAAACAATTAGAAAATCTAGCAAGTAAGCTAAAGAAAAATGATTATGGAAAATTTTTATTTGACTTAGCAGAGGACAAATTAGATTAGAAAAGAGGAATAAATATGGGAAAATTTAAGAGATATGATACTAGCATAGATGGTGTTTGCATTATAGAACCAACTGTGTACGGAGATGATAGAGGCTATTTTATGGAAACGTACGAGAAAAATGACTTTGAAGAAATAGGAATACATGGAGATTTTGTACAAGACAATCAGTCTCGTTCAAGAAAAGGAGTATTAAGAGGACTTCACTTTCAAAAAGATCATACACAAGCAAAGATTGTAAGGTGCATAAAAGGGGAAGTATTCGATGTAGCAGTTGACTTAAGACCAGGTAGTAAAACATATGGAAAGTGGGAAGGAGTCACACTATCAGAAGAAAATAAGAAGATGTTTTATATTCCAAGAGGATTTGCACATGGATTTCTTGTACTATCAGATATAGCTGAATTTTGCTATAAAGTAGATAATATTTATGATCATGAGTCAGAAGGTGGACTAAAATGGGATGATCATGATGTAAATATTAAATGGCCAGAAGTACCAGGAATGAAACCAGAAGAATATATTAGGTCAGAAAAAGATGAAAAATGGCCATCACTAAAAGAATTAAAAAATACAGATTTATTTGAAAATCTAAGATAGGAGATAATATAATGGAAAAAAATGTTTTGGTAACAGGAGCAGCAGGATTTATAGGGGCAAACTTCATAGAATATTTTACAAAAAAACATCCTGAATATAATGTAGTTGTTGTAGACAAACTTACATATGCGGGAAATATGCATAATTTAGACAATGTAATAGATAAAATAAAGTTTGAAAAAGCTGATATATGCGATTTCGAAAAAATGAAGGAAATATTTAATAAATATAATATCAATGGAGTAATACATTTTGCAGCAGAATCACATGTAGATAATAGTATAAAGAATCCATTTATATTCACACAAACAAATGTGATAGGAACACATACATTATTAGAAACTGCACATCAAATATGGGGTGAAGGAAGCAAAAACAAATTTGTTCATATATCAACAGACGAAGTATATGGTTCACTTAAAGAAGATGGATATTTTACAGAAAAATCACCAATTAAGCCTAGTAGCCCATATTCAGCATCAAAAGCAAGCTCAGATCTAATTGCATTTGCATATTATCACACATTTAATATGAACGTTAATGTAACAAACTGTTCAAATAATTATGGACCATATCAACATAATGAAAAGTTAATACCACATATGATAAAGCTAGCATTAAATAATGAAAAACTACCAGTGTATGGAGAAGGAAATAATATAAGAGATTGGTTATATGTTGAAGATCATTGCAAGGCAATAGATATGGTATTTGAAAACGGAGTTGCAGGTGAGAGATACAACATAGGTGGACATAATGAAAAAAGAAATATAGAAATTGTTAAGTTGATTCTAAAACACCTAAATAAACCTGAATCACTAATAGAGCATGTACAAGACAGAAAAGGACATGATTACAGATACGCAATAGATCCAACAAAAATTAAAGAAGAATTAGGATGGTATCCTGAAACTAAATTTGAAGATGGAATAATAAAAACAATTGATTGGTACTTAGACCATAAAGATTGGTTAAAATAAAAATTGAGGAAAAAATGAAAAAAATATTAAAATATCTAAAAAATCCAAAGTTGCTATTATTGAAATTGGACCAAAATGGTATAGTGAGATTAAAAGATGAGGAATATATAAAATTATTATATGAATCAATCTTTGGAAAAAAACTTGATCTAGATAATCCACAAACATTTAATGAAAAACTACAGTGGTTGAAATTACACGACAGAAATGAATTATATAAAAAGCTTGTAGACAAATATGAAGTAAAAAAATATGTGGAATCAATAATAGGAAAAGAGTATATTATACCAACTATTAATAAATACGAAAAATTTGATGAAATAAAATTTGATGAATTGCCAAATCAATTTGTATTAAAATGTACACATGATTCTGGTGGAATTGTAATTTGTAAAGACAAAAAACAACTTGATATTGATAATGCAAGAAAAAAGATAAATAAATCATTAAAAAATAATTTCTATTATATGTTTAGAGAATGGGCATATAAAGAAGTAAGACCAAGAATAATTGCAGAAGAATATATGGGCGAAGAATTAAATGATTATAAAATATTTTGCTTTAATGGAGAACCAAAATTTACTTTAGTATGTTCTAACAGAGTTGGAAAACACAAAAACACGGACTTTTTTGATAATAATTGGAATCACTTAAATTTTACAAGAGAACATTCAAAAAATTCAAATACACCAATAAACAAACTAGAAAATTTTGATGAAATGCTTGAAATAGCTAGAAAACTTTCAAATAAATTGCAGTTTATTAGAGTTGATTTATATAATATTAATGGACATATATATTTTGGAGAATTAACTTTTTATCCAAGTGGTGGATTTGAAGGGTTTTATCCATGCGAATATGACAAGAAAATAGGAGAGCTATTAGAATTATCTGAAGACACAGATGAAATGAGGAAAAAGAATGAGAAGTAAAAAAGCGCTAAAAAACATTGTCGTATCACTAGTTCAACAAATTGTAACTATAATTTGCGGATTAATCTTGCCAAGAATGATTATTGGAACGTATGGTTCAAATGTAAATGGCCTTATATCATCAATAACGCAATTTCTATCATATATAACGTTACTTGAATCAGGAGTCGGACCAGTCATAAAGTCTGTGTTATATACACCAATTGCTAAAAAAGATAAAAAACAAATAGAGAGAATTTTAAAGTCTGGACAAAGATTTTTTAATGTAATTGCATATATATTCATTGCGTATTTAGTGATTTTAAGTTTCATATATCCCAAAATAGTAAGCTCTGAATTTGAAACAGGATATACGATTTCACTTTTACTTATAATTTCGATAAGTACATTTGCGCAATACTTTTTTGGAATGACATATCAGTTATATTTACAAGCAGAGCAGAAAACTTATATTACGTCTGGAATACAAGCAATCACTACGATATTAAATACAGTAATATCTATAATATTGATTAAATTAGGTATGAACATACATATTGTTAAATTGTTTAGTGCAGCCATATTTGTCCTAAGACCATTAGTTCAGAATATTTATGTTAAGAAAAAATATAATATAAATTTGAAAGAAGTAGATAACAGTTTTAAACTAAAACAAAAGTGGGATGGATTAGCACAACATATTGCAGCAGTTATCCATGGAAATACGGATGTTACAATTTTAACAATATTCACTAATACAGCAGAAGTATCTGTATATACAGTTTATTTATTTGTTGTTAATGGAATAAAAAATTTAGTACAAGCATTGACTGGGGGAATGGATGCATCCTTTGGAGATATGTATGCTAGAAATGAAAAAGAACATTTAAACAAAAGTTTTAAAAATTATGAATTTTTCTATTATACAATTGTTACAATTATATTTACCTGTACATTATGCTTAATCATTCCTTTTATAACTGTATATACGAAAGGAATAGAAGATATAAACTACATTAGACCATTATTCGGAGCTTTAATAGTTATTGCAGAATATATATGGGCTATTAGATTACCATACAATTCACTTATTCTTGCAACTGGACATTTCAAACAGACACAAACAGGAGCATGGATTGAAGCTATTAGTAACATTTTAATTTCAATTATTTTGGTTAATAAATTAGGAATTATTGGCGTCACAATAGGAACTTTAATTGCTATGTTAATAAGAACTATCGAATTTATGTTTTATACAGCAAAAAATATTCTTGAAAGAAATTGGAAATATGCATTCAGACATTTTCTAATTACAATAATAGAAACTATAATAATATATATATGCTCATACTACATAATGAGAAATGTAAAATTCATAAACTACACTGGGCTTATTGAATATGGAATAATTATACTTGCAATATCTTGTATAATAGTTGTGATAACCAATAGCATAATTTATAGAGAACAAGCAAAAGAGACAGTTAATATGCTAAAAAATAACTTAATTAAAAGAAAATAAAAGGAGAATATTTTATGGAAAAAGTAGATATAATTTGTCCATTATATAATGCCAGCAAATACATTGAAAACCTACAAAAATCAATAATAAAACAAAAAGATGTTAATATAAATAAAATACATTATGTTATAACTAAGGGAAAAGACAATACAGAGGAATTAGTCAAAAATATAAAAAATGAAAAAGTAGAGTATAAAGTAATTGAACCAAAAGAATTTTCACATAGCTTAACTAGAGAAAAAGAAGCTTATGAAAGTGATGCAGATATAATTGTTTTTATTTCTCAAGATGTAAAAATTGTAAGAGATGATTGGTTATATAACTTGGTTAAGCCAATTATAGATAATGAAGCGGATGAATGTTACAGTAGACAATTATGTGATAATAAAAGTATAGAAAAATATACTAGGGAGCATAATTATCCAAGCACATCAAGAACGGTAACTAAAGAAGATATAAAAGAACTTGGATTAAATACATTTTTCTCTTCAGATGCATCATCTGCAATAAGAAGAGAAACCTTTGTAAAATTAAAAGGCTATGATGGAAAGAAACTTCCAACAAGTGAAGATATGTACATAACATACAAATTAATAATGAATGGAAATAGAGTAAGATATTGTGCTGATTCTGAAGTTATACATTCGCATGATTATTCAAGCAAAGATCAATATAAAAAATACATATTAATAGGAATGTTCTTCGAACAAAATAAGTATTTAAACCAATATAATGCCAATAAATCAGGAATGAGTATGGCAAGGTATATTTTAAAAGGTGCAATCAAAGACAGAAACATAAAAGTGATATTTGAATTTTTACCTAATATGATTGCAAGATATTTAGGAATGAAAGTAGGAAAAAAACGTGAAAGAAATAGAAGTGCTAATGTCAACATATAATGGAGAGAAATATTTAAAAGAACAGATAAATTCAATACTAGAACAAGAACGGTGTGAATGCCGATATCCTAGTAAGAGATGATGGATCAAAAGATAAAACTGTAGAAATTTTAAATAAATACCAAGAAGAAAACAAACTTAGATGGTATAATGGAGAAAATTTAAGATCTGCTAAAAGTTTCATGGATTTAGTAAGAAAATCTGGAGAATATCAATATTATGCATTCTCAGATCAGGATGATTACTGGAAGAAAAATAAGCTAAAAAGAGCGATAGAACAACTAAAAGAGTATGATAATATACCAGCCATATATTTTTGTCAAAAAGAGATAGTTGATGAAAATCTAAAAAAGATGAAATATAAAAATTATAATTCAATAGTATCATTTGAAACATCATTAGTACGTAATATAGTGACAGGATGTACAATGGTTATAAATAATAAATTGATGAAAATACTAAAAGAATATACACCAGAATATATAGAAATGCATGACTCATGGATTTACAGGGTGTGCCTTGCCGTAGGAGGAAAAGCCATTTTTGATCAAGAAGAAAATATAATGTATAGACAGCATGGAAATAATGTAATAGGAGCAAATGAAAGTTGGAATAGCAAATTAAAAAGAAGAATTAATAGTTTTATACATAATACAAGAAAAAGGTCGAAAACAGTTACAGAATTAAAAAAAGGATATTACAATGAAATGACAGAAGAAAATAAGAAATGCATTGATCAATTGGACAATTATAATAAGTCATTAAAAAATAAAATAAATATCATAAAAAATAAGAAATTTAAAACAGAAGATAAAGAAAGAAACTTCATCTTCAAAATTGCAATTCTATTAAATAAATTTTAATGAGGTAAATAATATGACTATATATATAGTTGCGATCATAATAATGATTGCTACAAAATTATGTCTATATAAAGATACAACCAAAAACAAAAAAATATTTTGTTGTATATCTGGAATGCTATTATTTCTTATAATGGCTTTTAGAGATCCAACATTAGGCAATAGTGATACAGTTGGGTTATATATTCCGAGATTTTTAAAAATAATAAATTTGGATTTTAGTGGTACAATTAGATTAATACAATTTTATCAAGATAGTGATTTAATATTTTATTTAGTAACCAAGGTAATTACATTTATAACTAAAGATGTAAGTGTATACTTTGCAATCTGTTCTATACCACTAATATTCTTTACTAGTAGATTTATTTTTAAATATTCGAAAATGCCATTAATAAGTTTTTTGATGTTTTTTGCATTAAATTATTATCCATGGTCTTTTATAATTATAAGACATTCTATAGCTTTAGGAATTATAATATACTCTTATGACTTTATAAAAGAAAAGAAACCAGTAAAATTTATTATTACAGTATTAATTGCAGCATGTTTCCATTTATCGGCTCTATTCTTTTTAATTGCATATCCAGCAAGAAAAATAAAAATAAACAATAAAAAATTTATAATAGCTATAATTATATTAGGAATAACATTGGTATTTAAAGATACATTATTAAAAATTATATTTTCTCGTCTTATATCAGGTCATTATGCTCTATACAGTGGAAGAGAAAGTGAATTTAGTATAGGTGGCTACTTGGTTGTGTATGCAATAATATATATTTCATATGTATTAGACAGAAAAAGAAAAGAGAATGAACAATCAAAAATGTACGCAATCACATGGATTGGAGTAATAATAACAGGTCTTGCGTTTGCATTATTTGAATGCTTTAGAATAGGAATGTTCTTTACTATACCAGAAATCATACTATTACCAAATGCTATTGCAACAATTGAGGATAGAAAAACAAAGAGACTTATAACTTTTGGTCTTATAATTGTATTTTCTCTGTATGCAATAAATTGCTTTAACAAATTAAACTTAATACCATACCAATTTGTAAAATAGTAAAACAGAAAGGAAAAAAATTCAAAATGGAGAACACAAATATATATAAATTAATTGAAAATATGAATAAAGAAAATATTAAATTAATGGATAGCGAATATTATAAAAAAGGAAAAAGAGTTTCTTACATAGAACATTTTGAAATTAAAAAAATTATAAATGGAATTAAGAAAAAAAATAAAGAGAAAAAAATAAGAAAATACAATAAAAGCAACACTGCAAAAAGCATTATAAATAATAATGATAATATAGAAAAAGTGAGAATAGCAGTCTATACATCAATAACAGGAAATTACGATAATATTAATATCCCTAATATACAATTTGACAATGTGGATTATTATATAATAACAGATAATCCAGAAAAATATAAGAAATATGATAAGTACTATAAAATTATAGAAAACAAGAATGAAAATCCTATATTAAATAATAGATATGCAAAGTTTCATCCATTTGAATATTTTAAAGAGTATGATTATGCAATATACATAGATGGAAATATTGAAATATATGGAGATATACGAAAGTTAGTAAACTACTGCAATGAAAAAACGGGAATAGCAATGCATACTCATAGAGACAGAAACTGCATATATGATGAAGCGGAAGTTTGCAAGATTTTAAAAAAAGGAAATAAGCAACAAATAGATGAACAAATAAAAAGCTACAAAGAAGAAGGATTTCCTAAAAACTATGGAATGCTAGAAGCAAACGTTATTGTTAGCAAGATAGGAAATGAATTTATGGAAAAAATAATGAAATGCTGGTGGGAAGATTTTTGCAATAAAAAAAGCTATAGAGATCAATTATCTTTACCATATATTTTATGGAAAAATAATTATAATATTGAAGATGTAGGAATTTTGGGATATAATGTTTATGAAAACTATATATTTAGGATACATAAACATAAATAAAATCTAAAGATATAAGAAGAGGAAAAAATGTTACCAAAAAGAACAAAAAAGTTTATTTTCGTAATAGTAATAATTTTAATAGCTATTTTCTTTGTTATTCCAACGATTATAATAAATAATCAGGAGGGCAAAAGAGCTAGTATAACTTATGACAAGTATGTAAATATTAAAGATAAAAAAGTTTATTCACTATTTGATCTAACTAGCATATTAAATGAAGAAAGTGAATCTTCAAAATACGATGTTAAAATATTATGTGATAATGACATTGTATATGAAGAAAAATTAAAAACTGCTATAGATATTTCTGAAGATAAAAATATAGACAATTTAAAAATAACAATAAATGGTTCTGACTATCCCATAAAAACAAAACAGCAAGAATTCGAAATAAAATTGCTAGAAGGAAGCAATGATATAGAGATAGAATTATTAGAAAATGATTCATTGATTAAATCTATAAAGAAACAAGTATTTTTTATAAAGCCATATCAGAAACAATTTGCCGAAGAAATATCAAAAACAGGAATTAACGTACAATATAGAGATGGAAAGGATTTTGAAAATTACGAATTATCGAATAAGCAATTCAAAGCATTAGGAGCAATGAATGCTAGATGGGAAATATATGAAAGATGGATAAATAAAAATGGATATGATAATTTCGAAAATTATGATAAGCTTTTAAATGATATAAATGACACAACCAATATAAAAATAATTGCACATATTAACAATTTTGTGTATAGAGGAAAAGATATTACAATAAACGAAGAGCCAGAATTTAAAGGTGTGAGCCAGTTTATAAAGAAGTTACAAGCAAGATACAGCAATATAAAATATTATCAAATTATGAATGAAGTAAATTGCTATGTATCATATTTGTCAAGCTATATTAACAAAGATGATATAAGCTCATATAGTAAACTTATAGAGTATCTTGAAAAAAACAATAATGATGCTCAAATTCTTACTGCGGGAACAGCATTAGTAGATGATAAAGACAAACAAATCTCTTCATTAAATTTTTATAAATATATGAATGAAACAGGTGGGCTTGATAAATGTAATCATATTGCATTTCATCCATATAGTTATAACAACATAACATCTTTAAGAAAGAAAATAGAAGAACACTATTGGAAGTTTAATGAAATAGGAGGATTTAATTATTTAGATATAACAGAATATGGATCAACAAATTATTTCGTAGATAATAATTTGCAAGCAATTGATGTAGTAAAACAAACAGTTGCCTTAAACGACAAGGCAAATTTGAAAACATTATTTAATCTATGGGATATAAATGAAAATCAAGACGGAACAAATAGATTCGGACTTTTAACACATGAATATAAACCAAAGCCTGCATATTACGCAATGAAAAACTATTATCAAAATACTAATGGAGCAGAATATATTGGAATGGCTAATATAATAAATGGACTAGAAATGCATGTATATGACAAAGATGGAAAAGCAAAAGTTATAGCATGGGCAAAAGACAGCAATAATCCTATAACCATTAAATATGATGGATTCATTGCAAGTGATATACTTGGTAAAAAAATAGAAAATACATCTGGAACATTAAAGATAGATGAATCTCCAATATATTTAGATGATGTATCAAATCTTTACTTTTACAATGCAATATCTAACTCAATTTTGAATGGATATTCGGAATTTAATGATAAATTTGCAAGTGAAATACAAGATATAAAAGATATTAATATAAAAATAGAAGAATTAAAAGATACAGTAAAAAAATTAGAAAGTGAAAAAATTCAAGAAAAAGATGCAAGCAACATAATGGAAAAACACTTTGAAATTGGAAATGAAATTATAGAACAATACAAAAATGGAAGTCTTAAAATAAGCTATACAAAAATAAGCTCTATGCTTGATGCATTAAATACAATAGGAAATTCTTACGAGGATTTGATAACAATTAGTGCTAAGACAAGAATGAAAGACTTAAGTATACTAAAACAAAGCATAGATAATGTAAATAAAGCAATAGAAAATAATTCAAATATAGATATGATATATCCTAACAAAATTAATAAGTTTGCAACAGATTTATATGAAACATCAAATTATGTATTAAATTTGGAAGAAGAAAATGAAATAAAAACTGGTTTAATAAATTCAAAAGCTTTGCATGCAAAATATTTAAATAAATGGGCAGATGAATTTTCAAAAATTTATTTAAAAGAATATTATAAAGATATTAATAATACTATCATAAATAAAAACAACAAATTATTTAATACATACTCAGTAGTGTATTCTGATACACAGATAAATGCTCAATATAATAAAGTTATACAAAATATACAAAATATAACACAAGATGCAATAAACAATAACTCATCAAGAATGCAAGAATGCTTAGAAAGTCAGATGGATTTAGCTTATAAAATTGTCGAACAGATTAATTCAAATAAAATAAAAATTGATGAAGCATCTTACAAGAAGCTAATAACAGACATACTTGCAATATCAGAAGACTATAAAGAATTGTACAAATATTATGTAACAGAAGATACAATTGAGAATTCAACAGTAAAAGAAAAACTTAATGAAGTTATTGATAAATATAATAACAATACTGATATTGATTTAAGCAAAGTAACAGATTTGATAAATACGACAAGAGAAATATACAATACATCAATAAATACAGATAATGTATCAGACAATTATTTAAATAAACAAAGAATACTAAAAACTTGCGAAATTATTAATCTAATTATAGATAATGACATTAAGAAAGCCGCAGATGAAGATTCAAATAATGTAACTATTACATACAATGTAGATGTAAATACTCTTACAAATCAAGATGTATATGTTACAATAAACTTACCAACTGATAAAGCAATAATTGCAAATAATGAACAAAATGCACCATATATATTTAAAGAAAATGGAACAAAAACGATTACAATAAACATTAGAGGCTATGAATATACATACAATATCTCTGTAAAAAATATAGATAAGACTGCCCCAAAGATAGATAATGTAGAACAATTAAACAACAGCGTAACTCCACAAATATCAGATGATAATTTACAAAATGTAGAACTTAAATTAGATGGAAACCTAAAGCTAGAATATCAAGTTGGACAAACTATAACAACACCAGGAATGTATAGCTTAACGGCAAAGGACAAAGCTGGAAATGTAACAATTACAAACTTCATCATATATGATACATATAATGAAAACAACCAAAAAATAAATTATATTCCAATATACAATGTAACAACATTAAAGAACTTGAAAAATAACATTAATATGAAATATACAATAACAAAGAATAATCAAGAAATAAATGAAAATGATTATATATCGGCAGGATGTGAGATACAGATAAATAATAAACAATATTATTTGATTGTAAAAGGAGATATTAATGGAGATGGTAAAGTAACAGGAACAGATTTAGTAAAAGTAAGAAGATATTTAATTGGATTAGAAACGTTTACACCAGTAGAAAAAGTAGGAGCAATTTTAAGTCAGAGAAATGATGTAAGCATAAACGATTTAGCAAAAATGAGAAAAATAATTTTACAATAAAATAAAAGCTATATTGAAAAATACTTTCAATGTAGCTTTTTTAGTATAAAAGTGAGTAAAAAACATACAATATAATAATAAATAGTGTAAAAAAATTGCATTGCATAAAAATATATGCTACAATAAAAGCATAAGGAGAATGAAGATGTTAAAAAAGATAATAATGAAAAATTTTAAATCATATATGGAGAAAGCAGAATTAGACTTAAATGCAACAGGATATGAAATATTAAATGAAACAAATAAAGATCAAAATGATATTTTAAAGGGTGCACTTATTGTTGGAGGAAATGCAACAGGAAAATCAACAGTATTGCATTCAATAAGACTTTTATTAAGCTTACTTGTTTGGCAAGTAAATTTAAGACCAATAGACTATGTATGCTTATTTAAAGAACGAAAAGGAAATATGCAATTAACCTATGAATTCCTTATAAATAATGAAAATATTTCATATTTAATAGAAGGCAATGATGAAGGAATATACAAAGAAAAAATATATATAGACAATGTTGAAAGACTAAATAGATTAAAAGAATATGCAGAATATACTAGCCCAAATGGCAATAAAACATCAATTGAAAATCTTCAAAGAAATCAAAGTGCAATTAGAAAAGTTTATTTTGACACAAAATTTGTAGATGATGCTACTCTCAGAAAATGGTTTGAATTTCTTGAAAAATCAATATATATTGATCAGCCAAATAAGAGAATATATAAATCAGCTGGAAACTCATCGATTATAACGTATAGAGATTATTTTGACAAAAATGGTACTGATAAATTTAATCAATTTCTAAAACAAATAGGAAATTCACAAACAGTTACGTATACTAATAATTATGATAATGGAAGATTAAAATTTAATTTTGAAAATGGACAGAAAGATATAATAGTAGAAAGAAAAAATATGAATTTTGCTTTACCAATAACTATGGAATCAGAAGGAAATCAAACTTTAATAAACACTATTCCAATTGTATTTGAAACTATGAGAAATGGTGGAATGGCAGTAATTGATGAATTCAGTAGTGGATTTCACAATACGCTTGAAGAAAAAATAATCAAATATTTTATGGAAAATTCAAAAGATGCACAGCTTTTATTGGTATCACACTCTACAAATTTACTTACAAACAATTTACTAAGACCTGATCAAATTTATACAGTTGACTTTATAGACGGAAAAGGTAGTGTATTAAACAGAGTGTCAGATAGTAAGCCAAGAGAAGCACAAAATTTAGAAAAAATGTATTTAAGTGGAGTGTTTAATGGATTACCAAATATTAAATAATAAAATAAAACTTAATAAGAGTAAGAATATAGGAAAAGTCATTTATATAGTTGAAGGAGAAAGAAGAGAAATCAATCTTCTTACGATTATATTTAAAAGAATATTAGGATACAAAGAAATTATAACAAGAACTAGAAGCGGAAAAGAAACTTTTTTACTTGAAAGTGATGAAAACGTACAATCCAAAATTGCAATAATCAATTCAGAAAAAAGCAATATTTCAAGTATAGAAAATGAAAAATTTATAGAAGAACAAATACAAGAATTAAAGCATCATGATTTAACATTTAACTATGAAAATGCAGCAATATACTATATATTTGATGGAGATAGATTAAAAGATGAGAATAACATAAAAAAATTGATTAGCAAGTTTTCAAATTCTAGAACACCAAGTATAGAAAATAAATTTGACCAAATTGGAGGTATGCTATTATTAAGCTATCCTGCAATAGAAACATTTATAATATCAAATTTTGAAAAAGAAATGATTAAATTTAGTGAAAGATTTGATTTTGAAAAGAATAAATTAAAAAGATATATAAATGACAAGAAATATGATGATTCAAAATTGAATGAGCAATCAATAGAAAATGCCTTTAAAGAAATGATTAATTCTTTAAGATACATAAAGATTGATAAGATAAATTTAGATGATATATCTGATTTTAACAAAGAAATTTTTGAATATGAAATTATAAGTAAAAGACAATATATGCTAAGCTTATTATTAATATCATTTATTGATCTAGGAATAATTGAAATGGATTCGACATTAGCTTAATTTAGCTGATGTCGAATTTTGTCAAAAAACGACATACGATTATTGTTGACTTGAAACAAATCATGCATTATAATATGAATAATGTTTATGTCATTATTTGTCAATATATTTGCTTCTGAAAAAATCCAAAGAAATTATAAATTGTAATTACATAATCAATAACTAGAAAGGAGAAAGACTATATAAATATACAATCATAAAATATGCCCGTGTTTTGTATATATAATAAATAATTAATGACATATACATTAATTAAGCCCTATTGATTAGGGCTTAAAAATTATAAATTTAAATTCAATAAATTAAAGACAAAAGAATAATAAAGTGTTATAATTTTTCTAGAAATAAAAGTAGAATAAAATGAAGCAAAAGAGGAAACAAAATGAATAACATATTTTTAGCAGAAAACGTAGAAATACTAATTGAAGCAATAATTGCAATAATATTAATATGGAGAACAATAGTAGTATCACATAAAAATAGAAACCACAAACATGGAAAAAGCAAAAAAAGAGTAATTATAAGAGTAATTGAAATAATTGCAATATACATATTAATTGCATTTCTTACACTATCTTTTAAAAATCCTATCATTGAAGAAAGCTCAAAAAATACAATAAAAATAGAAGCAAAAAGTGGAACCGAACTACAAGAACCAAAAACAATATATATGGGAAAAGATGTATCAAAGTCAATAAAAGTAAATGGAAATATTGATTATTATAAAGTAGGAAATTATGAAGTAGAACTTGAGATTCCGATGCTATGGGGAAGAAAATACACACATAAGCAAACTGTACAAATAGTTGATACAATTTCACCAGAAATAACTCTAGAAGGTAGTGACGAAATAGAATATTCGTATGCGAAAGAATACAAAGATCCGGGATATAAAGCAATTGACAATTATGATGGAGATATAACTGACAAAGTAGAATTAAAGCAAAACAAAATAAATGATGATGAAATTGAAATTGTATATACAGTGTCTGACACATCAGGAAATACAACCGAAAAGAAGAGAAAAGTACATTTAATAGATGACGTAGCACCAGTTATAACACTAAATGGAAATCAAAGGATGTATGTCGTAGTTGGTGGCAAATACAATGAAAAAGGTGCAAAAGCAACAGATGATAAAGATGGAGATTTAACATCTAAAATAACAACAGAAGGAAGCGTAAATACAGATAAAGCAGGAACATATACAATCACATATAAAGTATCTGATTCGAAAGGCAACGAAGGAAAAGCAAGCAGAACTGTTATTGTATATAAACAGCAAGAAGCCAATAGCCAAAATAAAGATGGAGTAATCTATTTAACCTTTGATGATGGACCAAGCTCTAGTAGCACACCAAAAGTATTGGATATTTTAAAGAAAAAGGGTGTAAAAGCAACATTCTTTATATTAAATTATGATAGTAATGGTGAAAAATATATAAAACGAGAAGTGGCTGAAGGACATACAGTAGGAATTCACGGATATTCACATAATTACAAAGATATATATAAATCTGTTGATGCTTATATGTCTAACATAACAAAATTACAGACCAAGATAAAGAATTCAACCGGAATAACTACTTATTATACAAGATTCCCAGGAGGAAGCTCAAACACAATAAGTAAATTTAATCCGGGAATAATGTCAAAATTAGTAAATGAAGTAACAGCACGAGGATTTAAGTATTTTGATTGGAACGTATCAGCAGGAGATGCGGGAGAGGCAAAGAACTCAGCCGATGTGTATAACAATGTAACAAAAGGACTAAGGAAAACAAGAGCTAATGTTGTACTAATGCATGACTTTAGTGGAAATAAAAAAACATTAAATGCGTTAGAAAGTATAATAGATTATGGACTAAGCAATGGATTTACTTTTAGCAAAATAGATGATTCAGCACCAACTGCACATCATGGAGTAAACAATTAGAAATTTACATAATTTTTGCAATGCGAAAGGTTTACAAAAACAAGCATTTGAGGTATAATAATACTATTGAATAATAAACAAGGAGAGTCAAAATGGAAACAAATAATAATGAAAACAACATTCAGGAAAATGAAACATTAGATATGAATCATCTAATGCAAGTAAGAAGAGAAAAATTAGATAAACTAAGAGAAGAAGGACATGATCCATTTGAAATTACAAAGTTTGAAAGAACTCATACAAGTAAAGAAATAATGGAACATTATGATGAACTAGAAGGTAAAGATGTTACTGTAGCTGGAAGAATAATGGGAAAAAGAATAATGGGAAAAGCATCATTCTGCCATATTCAAGATGGTGATGGCAAAATTCAAAGTTATATAAGCATAAATGAATTAGGAGAAGAAAGCTATAAACAATTCAAAGAAGATGATATAGGAGACATTATTGGAATAACAGGATTTGTATTTAAAACAAGAACTGGTGAAATCTCAATTCATGCTAAGAAAGTAACTTTATTAGCAAAATCATTAAAACCACTACCAGAAAAATTCCATGGATTAAAAGATACAGACTTAAGATACAGACAAAGATATATAGACCTTATAATGAATCCAGAAGTAAAAGATGCATTTATCAAAAGAACACAAATAATAAAAGAAATGAAAAGAATACTAGATGATAAAGATTACCTTGAAGTTGAGACCCCTATATTAAACACAATATCAGGAGGAGCAACAGCAAGACCATTTATAACACATCACAATACATTAGATATCGATATGTATTTAAGAATAGCAACAGAACTAAACTTGAAGAGACTAGTTGTTGGTGGTTTTGAAAAAGTATATGAAATAGGAAGAATTTTCAGAAATGAAGGAATGGATATAAAGCATAATCCTGAATTCACAACTATAGAGTTATACTCAGCTTATGAAAACTTAGAAGATATGATGAATTTAACAGAAGAATTAGTATCAAAAATAGCACAAAAAGTATTAGGAACAATGAAGATAAACTACCAAGGTGTTGATATTGACTTAACTCCAGAGTGGAAGAGAATAACTATGATTGATGCTATTAAAGAAGTAACTGGTGTTGACTTTAATGCAATAAAAACAGACGAAGAAGCACAAAATGTACTAAAAGAAATGCATATAGAAATTGACCCTATCAAGAATTCAAGAGGAGATATTATTGCTCAAGTATTTGATGAAAAAGTTGAGGAAACATTAATTCAACCAACATTTGTATATGAATATCCAATTGAAAATTCACCACTTGCTAAAAAGGTAGCAGGAAAACCAGAAATGACACAAAGATTCGAATTATTTATTGGAGGAAGGGAATATGCAAATGCTTTCTCAGAATTAAATGATCCAATAGACCAACATGAGAGATTCGTAAATGAAATCAAAAATAGAGAAAGAGGCGATGATGAAGCTGGAATGATGGACGACGATTACATCAATGCCCTTGAAATAGGATTGCCACCTACAGGTGGAATGGGAATGGGAATTGACAGATTAGTAATGCTATTAACAAATTCAGCATCAATAAGAGATGTATTATTATTCCCAACAATGAAACCTTTAGCAGATCGCTAAAATTTTTATAAAATTTATAAAGAGATATTAATAAAATGAAATATGATTTTAAAGAATATGAAATGCAGGATCTTATGTGTAAAGGTCCAATGAGAAGAAGATATGATAATCTTGAAGAAAGATATAAAGGATATTTGATATATAGTTACATTAGAGGAGAATATCAAAGATTTTCTGTAGAAGATGAAAAAGAAAAAGTTTTTGTTGAAACAGATAATATAGAAGAGGCAAAACAATTTGTTGATGATGAATTAACAAAAGCATAATAATTGAAATTAAGGAGGAACTATGTTCTATAATACATTTTCAAATCCATGGATGATAGTAGTAATAGCAATATTAATAATAGATAATTTAAAGTATTACTTAACTACACCAGGTGCTTTTCTTGCACTAATACTATCAATACCAGCAATATTAATAGCAATTACATTTCATGAATTTGCTCACGCATGGATGGCAGATAAATTAGGAGACGATACACCAAGAAGACAAGGAAGATTAACATTAAATCCATTTGCACACATAGATCCAGTAGGAGCAGTGCTATTGATTACAGCAGGATTTGGATGGGGAAAGCCAGTCCAAATAAATCCAAATAATTTTAATAGAACAATTTCAATAAAAAAAGGAAATGCTTTAGTTTCAATAGCAGGACCAGCCATGAACATAATTCTAGCAGTGATATTTTCTATTATATATGGATTATTAATAAGATTCGGAGGAAGTTTCCTAGCAACAACTACAGGAAATGTACTAATAGAAATCATAGTATCAACAATAGAAATGAATGTTGGACTTGGAATATTCAACTTAATCCCATTACCACCATTAGATGGATCAAAAATATTAGAGGCATTTTTACCACCAAAAGCAAGAATATGGTATCAAGAACATCAACAAATATTATACATAATATTTATAATAATATGGGTAACACCATTTGCAAGTATGATTATATCTCCTGCAATTAGAGGATTAGAAGAAGCACTAGTGAAATTAATAAGAATAATAGCAGGAGTATAAAAGAGGAGTAATTAATACATAAAATGAATAAAAAAGATATTTATACTTTAGGAATTGAATCAAGTTGTGATGAAACATCTGTTGCCGTTGTTAAAAACGGTAGAGAAGTTTTATCAAATGTAATAAACACTCAAATAGCAATTCATACACTTTATGGAGGGGTAGTTCCAGAAATTGCTTCAAGAAATCATATACAGAATGTATCAGATGTAACCAAAGCAGCAATTAAAGAAGCAAATATTCAATTAGAAGATGTTGATGTAATTGCATGTACATACGGGCCAGGACTTGTGGGAGCTCTTTTAGTTGGACTTTCATATGGAAAAGCTTTAAGTTTTGCACTAAATAAGCCATTAATAGGAACAAACCATATTGAGGGACATATAGCTGCAAATTATATTACATATAAAGAATTAAAGCCACCATTTTTATGTGTTATGATGTCAGGAGGAAATACTCAAATAGTACATGTAAAGGACTATACAGAATTTGATGTATTAGGAAAGACAAGAGATGACGCTGTTGGAGAAGCCTTTGATAAGGTTGCAAGAGTAATCGGATTAGGTTATCCAGGTGGACCTAAAGTAGACAAGCTAGCACAAGAAGGAAATGCAAACATAGAACTTCCAAAAACTCACTTTGAAAATTTAGATTTTAGTTTTAGTGGAATAAAAACAGCTGTAATAAACTTACATCATAAAAATCCTGAAATAAACAAAGCTGATTTATGCAAAAGTTTCGAGAAAACTGTATCAGAAATATTAATAAATAATGTACAAAAAGCAATAGAACAAACAGGAATACATACAGTAGCACTAGCAGGAGGAGTTTCAGCTAATAGCTATATTAGACAATCATTTTTAGAATTAAAAGATACAAAAGTATATATGCCAGATTTAAAACTATGTACAGATAATGCAGCAATGATTGCATCAGCAGGATATTACAATTATTTAGCTGGAAATATAAGTGATTTAAGCTTAAATGCTGTGCCAGATTTACAACTAAAATAAAAGTAACGGATTAAACGAAAGGAGTCATTTAGTGGCTATTTACGGAATAGGCGATTTACACTTATCATTTGGAGTAAACAAACCAATGAACATATTTGGAGAGAATTGGGCAAACTACGAAAAAAAGATAAGTGAAAATTGGTTAAGCAAAATAAATGAAGAAGACGTTGTATTATTACCAGGAGATTTTTCTTGGGCGATGTATATAAGAGAAGCAAAAAAGGACTTTGAATTTATAGATAACCTACCAGGAACTAAAATTTTACTAAAAGGAAATCATGATTTTTGGTGGACAACATTAAATAAAATGCAAGAATTTGTTGAAAAAAATAAATATAAAAAAATTAATTTTTTATATAACAATTCAGTTGAAACAGAAGAAGCAATGATAGTTGGAACTAGAGGCTGGTATTTTAGTGAAAGTGACAACGGAAAGAAAATGCTAAATAGAGAATTAATTAGACTGGAATTATCAATAAAAGATGCGCTAAATAAAATGAAAAAATCAAACCAAGAAAAGAAAATAATTTGTATAATGCATTATCCACCAATCACAAAAAACATAATAGAAAAAGGTGAAAAAAGTCCATATTTGGAAATGCTCAAAAAGTACAACATAGATAATTGCTATTATGGACACTTACATGGACAAGCACATGAAGAGGCAGTTGAAGGAACTATTAATGGTGTAAAACTAAAATTGATAAGCTCAGATTATATAAAATTTGATCCAGTAAAAATTATGTAATAAAATATTAAAATGATAGGAATGTAAATATGAAAAAATCAATGGATGTATACAAATATATAATTGCATTAGTAATAGCCGTAGCACTAGTTATAGCTATTATTTTTGGTGTCAAAAAAACAAAAAATGTATCGTATGCATCGCAAGAAAAAAGAATGTCACCAGTAGAAATTGAAGTTCCTATAACAAAACAAGATACATCAAAACAACCTAATATAGAAAATATAATAATGCAAAATGAAAAAAGCATAATAACAGAAAAAATAGAAAGGCAAGAAACTGATGTCGAATTTTCAACACAATATAGACAAAATGAATCATTAGCAAAAGGCAAGATTCAGACAATTCAAGAAGGCTCAGATGGAAAACAAGATGCAATAGTAAAAATGATATATCAAGATGGAGAATTAATATCAACAGAACAGATATCATCTGAAATAAAAAAAGTAGCAATAGATAAAATTGTTGAAATTGGAACATCAGCATATTCTAGCAACTATGTACCTATTGTTGGAGATACTTTGAAGGCAACGTCTAACACACTTGCAATTCACGTTGACCCAAACCAGAATTCAGACAAGCTAATTACAATTAACAAAGGAGAACAAGTAACATTAAAAGCAAAGCAGGATGATTGGTATTACGTATCTTATGGAAATTACATTGGATGGGTACCTACTGATTGCTTAGCATATGTAAACCCAAACGGAAACAGTGATGGAGATGAAAATAATCATCAATACACCAAAGAACAGCTAACCCAAGATTTAGGATTTAGTATGTTACTGAATAAAAAGAGTGGTTTAACAATAGAACAATTTAAGAAAATATTTGAAAATAATTCAAGTGATAAAAATAATGTATTTAAGGAGAATGCTGAATATTTTTATTATGCAGAACAACAATATAATGTAAATGGAATATTTGTTGCAGCAGTAGCAATACATGAAAGCGGATGGGGAACATCAAATATATCATTAAATAAGAAAAACCTATTTGGATATGCTGCATATGACAGAGATCCAGGAGGAAGTGCTGCTAGATTTGAAACTTATGCGGAAGGAATCGATTTAGTATCAAGAGTATTTGTCAAATATTATTTAAATCCAAAAGGAACAGCCATTTATAACGGAGAAAAAGCAGTTGGTACATATTTTAAAGGTGCAACCTTAACCGCAGTAAATAAATCATACGCAACTGACACAAATTGGTCAAAAGGTGTATATAAATGGATGATGTATTTGTACAATAAATTATAAAATTTACTTGCTATTTTATTTAAGTTAGTGTATTATTATATAAGATATAAAGGAGGAAATATATCATGAAAAAGACGTTGATAAGTTTTGTGATAATGATGTGTTTTTTTAGTATATTTTGCATAGGTTCAGTATCTGCAGCAAATAATACTACAGAGATAATATCAGACGAAACAAAGAGCCAAATAGTAACATTAAAAGATAATGAATTAAAATCAATGAAAGATTACCAAGAAGCTTACGGAAGTGAAACTTACGGAGTTGTTGCGTATATATTAAATAAAGTTAGAATATACAGTATTCCTTTTGGAATATTAGGAATAGCAATAAGTGCGATTTTCCAATATGTTATAGGTATAAGACATCTAGAGAATAGAGATAAAGGATTTAACACAATGATAGCAATTATTACATTATTAATAATATGTCAAGTATTACCACTAGTTTTCGCTGTTATAGTAAAAGGTTGGAGGGGTTAAACAAATGAGAGTTTTATTTGCAGTAAGTAATGATAATATTACAACATCAGTTGTAAACAAATATCAACAAAAATATAAGGAGATAATTACAAGCAAAAATGTTTATTACTTTAATGCAATAATAAAAGAATTACAAAGGAATAAAACATATGATGCAGTTGTTATTGGTGAGGACCTAGAGCCTATATCAAATAACAATTATGAAGCAATAGATAAATTTTTGTTTGAAAAATTAGATAGTATAAGTGATGAGGCATCAAAACCTACTGGAGAAGATATACCAATTATTTTAATATGCTCAGATAGAAGAAATCAATCTGATGCATTATTAATTAAATTATTTGGAATAGGAATATACAATGCAATTATAGGAAATGACAGAAGTATTGACACTGTATGTAATTTAATTAATAAGCCACGTAGCAAAAAAGAAGCTAAAGCTTATTATAAAGTAGATTCAGATGAAATTACACCATATGAGCGTACAGACGATCAAGACGTAAGCGAACCAGAACTTCAAAATATATTAGCACATTATAGAAAAATTGGTCCAAATGTTAAAAAATGTGTAGAAAGTTTTGATAGCATAGCTGATCAATATACAGAAACTCAATTACGAATAATCATAAAATTTTTACCTTTAGAGGTAAAACAAATTCTAGAAGCAAATTCGCCACGTTATCAGAAATTAATTTACAATGGAACAGTATTATCAAATGGATCTTATGTACCATATAATCAACAAAATCCAAAGAAACCTGCTAATCTTGAGATACTAACAAAAGATATAGGAAAAGCAGAAACTGATAAACCAATAATAATACCATCAACAATTAATATAGATAAAAAGAAAGTTGTAGCAGAAAGTCAAAGACCAATGAAATATCCAGCAACAGCGCCAGTGAAAAAAATAGCGCAGAAACCAGTGCAGCAGTCAATACAGCCAATACAACAGCCAGCACCAATGGTGCCAAACCATATAAATCAGGGAAATAGACCAAATCAGCAAAATCAATTTACAATGAATACAAATGAAGAACCAGCAATGCAAGAAACACAAGGAGAAAATATTAATAATATGCCAAACGAATTTAGCAATCAAAATGCAACAATAGATAATAACATAGAAACAAAAAAGAGAGGAAGAGGCAGACCAAGAAAAATAATAGATAGTGCAGAACAACCAATAATGGTTACACCAGCACCAATAGTACCAACAGCAAAGAAAAGAAGAGGTAGACCACCTAAGAAGAACATTGAAACAAATGCAAATGGTGAAGTCAATAATTCAAGCATAGAAGAGCCAAAACATGATAATAATGATCAAAATGAATCATTAAATTTATTTGATTTAGACTCATTAGGAAATACTAATGATACACAATCAGATGTATTACCAGGACTTGATGACATGACTAACAATGCACCTATGAATTATGGACAAAGTCCATTACCTAAATATGATGATTCATATTATAGCGAGCCATATGAACCAGAACAAAATCCTATGCCTAGTGCAGATTACAGTAAATCATACGAACCAGCACCAAACACATATTATAATAAGCCATACGAATCAGCACCAAACACAGATTTTAGTAAATCATATGAGCCAGTGCAAAATACAGATTATAATAAGCAATTTGCACCAGAACAAACCGTAAACTATAATAATATGTACGAGCAAGCTCCAAATGCAGAATACAATAACGTATATGATCAAACACAAAATGTAAATTACAATCAATATGCAAATTCATTTGAAAGTATGCCATATCAGCAATATGCACAAAATAGCAATCAAAGTTTAATGCAAGAAACAAATTCAAATGAAACATCATTTGATAACAATATGCAATCAACAATAAATCAAAACAATCTACCAAATTCAAATGTAAATAATCAGTTTACACCAAATAATAATGTTATTGCAGGAAACGGCAAATTAGTTGCTTTTGTTGGAACAACAAAAAATGGAACATCATTCATAATCAACAACTTAGCACAATTGTTGTCACAAAAAGGTGTAAAAACAGCAATATTGGATTTAACAAAAAATAAAAATTCATATTATATGTTTACTGATAATGATACTAACTTAATGAAAATAGCAACAGAAAGTATTAGCAATTTATCAGGTGGAATAGTAAATGGACTAGAAGTAAATAAGAATCTAACAGTATTTACATCTTTACCAGATGGATTACAAGAAGAAACCAATAAAGACATGATGTTAAAAACGTTATCAAACAATTTCGATATTGCATTAATAGACTGTGACTTTGAAACAGCACCAGAGTTTTTTACAAGTGTTAATGAAATTTATTTAATACAATCAATGGATGCATTTACAATTCAACCATTAACATCATTTTTAAGTAATCTAAAATTAAAAAATATGTTAGATGAAAGTAAATTAAGAATTGTTATAAATAAATATGTAAAATTAAAAAGATTAAATGAAAAATTAATAATTGGAGGAATGTCAAAATATAATGAACCTTCAATGACATTACAAAGAGATTTATTTAATCCAGAAACAGTAAAATATACATTAATACCATTTGAAGAAGGAACATATGCAAGATACCTTGAATCAATAGCAATGTGTCAATTATCTTTAAACGGATATTCACAAAACTTTATGGCAAGTTTAGAAGAACTAAGAAATATGGTATATCCACTAGTATCTGGAGGAGCAAAGAATAACAATCAATACTCAAATTATAAAACACCAAGTTATACAGAAGAAAAACATGGATTATTTGGTGGAAAAAAGCGCAAACAACAACCAACACAGGGAACGCAATTTTCAAACAATGTAAATGATACATTAAACAAAATGAGGTCAAATAATTTTTAAGAATAAGAGGTGATATCTTTTGGTATTAGCAACTATAATAGTATTAGTCACAATTGTAGGCATTTTAATGATATACAATTATTCAGTGCATAAGAAAATTGATACTTTTACTAATTTAAATCAAAGAGTAACGAGCTTAAATGTATTGCAAGAGTTTATGAATACTTTAGGCGAAAATACAACAATAAAAGAAAAATTAGAAAGCATAAATGATATATTAATAAATAAATATTCAATAAAATATTCTACAATAGTTGTATTTGATGGCGCTGAATATGTAATAAAAGCTTCAAATGTTGACAGCAAACATTGGGACACTTTGAAAAATCTTCAAAGTGATCCTGTATTTGGAGACAGTATAAGAACTGCTACTCCAAAGTATGTAACAGTTGATAACGAAAACGAAAAGCTACCATATCAAAAGATGGAATTTGGAAGAGCAAAATGTGCAATATTCTTCCCTTTATATGTAGATAATGTTTATATTGGATACTGGATTATAGAGGGAAGTGTACCACACGAGTTTGACAAAATAGATACAACAATATTAGAAGTAGTCAGAAACAATATAGTAACAATACTAAGAACAGTACAAAATCAATCAACAATAGAAAATATAGTAAGGGATGATTTATATTCAGGACTTAAATCAGCAGAATATCTATATGGTGATGGAAAAAAGGTAATTGATAAATATACTACATCAGCTATATGTATATTTAAAATAGTAAACTTACCTAAGATAAATACAGAAATCAGTAGAAAAACTGGTGATAGAGTAATAACTCAAGTATCTGAATTTGTAAAAAATAATCTTGCAAAAGAATACATTTTTGTAAGATATATGGGACCTAAATTTGCAATTGTATTTTCAGGAGCAGATTCATCAGGAGTTAACAATTTTATGCAAGAATTAAAATCAAAAATTGAAGCAATGCAAATTGTTGCAGCAGATGATTACAAAGAAGTAAGCAAGCAAGCTGATGGTCAAGACGAAAATTCAGATGTTGAGGTAGTTGTAAGCCCAAAAATAAGAGTAGCAATATCAACTTATTATAAAGGAACATCACTTGATGGTGCACTAAAGAAAGTTGAAGAATACATAGACTTATCAGATGATAATAACATAAATGTATTGTAATAAATCTTTAAAAAAAGGAGGAAATACTATATGAGTAGTGATGAAACAGTAAGCTTCAATTTAGAAAGAGAAGAAAACACAAAAACAAAAGAAATATTAAAAGAAGTTTATAATGATTTGAAAGAAAAAGGATATAATCCAATAAATCAAATTGTAGGATATATTTTATCTGGAGATCCGACTTATATTACAAGCCATAATGGAGCTCGTAATTTAATCAGAAAGATCGAAAGAGATGAATTATTAGAAAAAATGGTTAAGGAATATATAGACATAGATGAGTAGAAAATTAGGAATAGACTATGGTTTAGCAAGAACAGGATTAGCTATAACAGATGAACTTGGAATAACAGCACAAGGACTTGAAACAGTTACATCAAATGGCAATGACAAAATAATATTAAAACGTATTGATGAGATAATGCAACAATATGAAATAGATACTTTTGTAATAGGGAATCCATTAAATATGGATGGAACCAAAAGCCAAAGATGTGAAGAAACAGAAAAATTTATACATAAATTAAAATCAAGATTTAACAAAATCCAGATAGTGCAAATAGACGAAAGATTAACATCTGTTGAAGCTCATAGAACGATGAATTATCTTGAGCTAAATAATAGAAAAAAGAAATCAATAGTAGATACATTAGCAGCAGTATATATATTAGAAGGATATATAAACAAAAAATAATTATGTGACTTAATTAAAAAGGCTTGATTTTTCAGCCTTTTTGTTGTAAAATAAAATATATGCGTAATACGAAAAAAATAGGTAAATTAGAAAAAAATACCTAAAATGTATAATTTAATTAGGGAGGGGTATAATAATGGCAACAGTATATTCAGCAGGAGATTTTAGAAATGGAACAACATTTGAAATGGACGGAAACGTTTATAGAGTTGTTGAATTCCAACACGTAAAACCAGGAAAAGGATCAGCATTCGTAAGAACAAAAATAAAGAACGTAATAACAGGAAGTGTTTTAGAAAAAACATTCAATCCATCAGAAAAATATCCATCAGCAGAAATTGAGAAAAAAGAAATGCAATATTTATATGCAGATGGTGATTTATATTATTTCATGGATAATGAAACTTATGAGCAAATGCCTTTAAACAAAGAACAATTAGGAGACAGCTTAAAATACTTAAAAGAAAACATGAATGTAAAAGTTCTTTCATACAAAGGAAAGGTATTCTCAATTGAACCACCAATGTTCATCGAATTAGAAGTAACATATACAGAACCAGGATTTGCTGGAAATACAACAACTACATCAGGAAAACCAGCTAAATTAGAAAATGGATTAGAAATAACAGTACCAATGTTCATAAACATTGGAGATGTTATCAAAATTGATACTAGAACAGGTGAATATCTAGAAAGAGTTTAATTAAAGGAAGAGGTTTATTAATGTCTAAAATGATTGATGCTTATCATAAAATAATAGATGAGCTAGAAAAAAAAGTTGATGATAAGGAAGTTGTACAATCATTAAAATTGCAGATACAAGAATTATTACTTGAAATAATATCTAAAGCTCGCAATGATAATGAAGAATTATCTGAAAGACAAGAAATAATGAGTGAAGAATTATCTGAAATAAAAAGAAAGCTTAGTCGTATAGAAAAAGATATATATTTTGACGAAGACGATCAAGAAGATGACGATGATAGTGATTATAATGCAGAAGATTGCGATTGCTGTGATTGTTGTGACGAAAAATGTTCAGATGATTACGAATTTCAGGTTAAATGTCCATATTGCAAATATAAATTTATAGTATCAGAACAAGACAAGATTGAAAACTCAGATGAAATTGAATGTCCAAATTGTAATAGAAGCATAAGCATAGACTGGGGAGATACAGAATGCTCTGGCCATTGTGATTCATGCAATTCACATCTTATAGATGATGAGAGAGCGCAATTAACTGATGATGAAATTAGAGATCTTGAAATGGATAGCTATGACCCAGAAGAGGAAGAGCTTTTGAAACAAGAACATTATCAAATTGATGACGACGATGATGATTATGATGAAGAATTTGTAAAAGATAATGAAGATGAATATAAAGCAACATCTGATAAAAAGAAAAAATCAAAAAATAAAAAAGACAAACAAGAAAATGATAAACCACAAACTGAAAACAAACATGACGATAATGATGACGATATGTAAAATAAAAAGAAATAAGCGGTAACTTTTGAAAGGTTATTGCTTATTTTATTGTATAGAAATCAAGAGGATTAACAACATTACCAGAAGATTTAACACTAAAATGCAAATGACAACCAGTTGTTGCACCATTAGTTGGATTACCATTTGAGTCTTTATATGGATTATTGTTAATGCCATAAACATTTTTAGGACCAACCATTCCAATGCATTGTTTTTGATTAACAGTATCGCCAACAGAAACAAACATTGTTGGAGAAACATGACAATATGAAAAAGAAAAATCGGGGAAATTAGTAGAATTTAAAACAATAGTATATCCACCACCTGCACCCCATGAAGCAAAAGATATATATCCATCATCAACTGCAAATAAGTACGTTCCTTCAGGAGCAGGAATGTCAAGTCCAGAATGGTAACTAGAAGCTCCAGCAGTTGGACTTGTACGTTTTCCAAAATATGAAGAAATATAAGTATATCCAGGTATAGGCCATACAAACTTAGAACTTATTATATCAAATGATTCTGAATAACCAGGGGTATCGATAGAATTAAAATTATAACAATACAAAACTGGAACAAAAAGAATACAAACTAATATTGATACAGTAATATATAAATACATAAATTTATTAAACATAAGCACCTCAATTTAAGTGCCACCAAAACTATAAAAATAATAACATAAAATACCAAATAAATCAAGAAAATACAAAAAAATAATTAAAAATACTTGCACAAAAAAGATTTATATGGTATTATTAAAAGTGTTCATAAATAGGAGTATGATGTCAATGGTAGCATTCCGGTCTCCAAAACCGTGCGTGTGGGTTCGAATCCTACTACTCCTGCCAATACAAAAAGCTGTAATACACTATATGAGTATATTACAGCTTTTTAAATTATAAAAACAAAAGGAGCATACAATGGAAAAAGAAAAATCAAAAATTTCTCAGTTATTAAAAAAAGTACTAAATAAAGAAGTAATAATGTATTTAATATTTGGAGTACTAACAACAGTAGTATCATTATTAGTATATTATGGATGTATATATACATTTCTAAATCCGGAAAATGCAGTACAACTTCAAATTGCTAATATAATATCATGGATTGCAGGAGTCGCATTCGCATATATAACAAATAGAAAATTCGTATTTGAAAGTAATGAATCAAATCAATTAAAGGAAATCAGCAAATTTGTAACATCAAGACTAGCGACACTATTCTTAGATATGATAATAATGTTTATAGGTGTAACATGCTTGCATGGAAATGACAAAATAGTAAAGCTAATATCACAAGTATTAGTTATAATAGGAAATTACATATTCAGCAAATTATTTGTTTTCAAAAAACAAAAATAAATGGAGGGAAAAATATTGGATAAAAAATTTGAAAGTGTTAAAGCAGATGAGAATAATAAAAAATGGGATGTAATTTCAAAAAGAGAACAAGAACTTTATGATGCAAATACAGATATTCGCTCATGTTTTGAAAGAGACTATACAAGAATACTACATTCAAATGCTTATAGAAGACTAAAACATAAAACACAGGTATTTTATTCACCTGAAAATGATCACATTTGCACAAGAATAGAACATGTAAATTATGTAGAATCAATAAGTTATACAATAGCAAATTATTTGGGTTTAAATACAGAATTAGCAAAAGCAATAGCAGCAGGACATGATGTAGGACATAGCCCATTTGGTCATGCTGGGGAAAAGGTATTATCAGAAATATCAAAAAGAGATATAGGGCAAAGTTTCTGGCATGAGAGAAATGGTTTATATATGGTGGACTATATTGAACTATTAGAAGACAGAAATGGAAAAAAGAAAAATCTAGACCTTACATATGCAGTAAGAGATGGAATAATATCTCACTGTGGAGAAATAGATGAAAATAGTTTATATCCAAGAACAGAAGCAATAGATTTAGAGAAAGAGTATCAATATCCAAATCAATATTCACCATATACATGGGAAGGCTGTGTAGTAAAAATATCTGACAAAATTTCATATATAGGTAGAGATATAGAAGATGCAATAAAGCTAGGATTCATAAGCAAAGATTTAAAAGAATTAGAAGAAATATTGGGTAGAGAAGTAAACAATTCAATAATAATTAATACATTAGTTCGAGATGTATGTGAAAATTCAAGCTTAGAAAACGGAATACGATTATCAAAAGAGTCAATAGACTTAATGGACACAATAAAAGATTATAATTATAAAAACATATATTTATCTCAAAGAATGAAACCATCAAATGAATTTTTCAGAATAGTAATAAATCAGATATATGAAACTTTGAAAGCAACATATAAAGGTGAAGAATCATATAAAGAAATAAACAAATTAGCTAGATATTGTCCAAACTTGGCAAACGGTTTTATAGGATTTATCGAAAATTATTGGAATATATCAGACAGAAATGAACTAAAATTAGATAATAAAATACTATATAATATAAATAATAAATCAGATTATTTAAAAGCAATAATAACATACATATCTGGTATGACTGATAAATTCGCAATAGACATGTATAATGAAATAATCAGATTTTAATATTATAAAAAAATCAGATAATTAGTTGCTATTCATATATATTAGTAGTATAATGAATAGTACATGGGGGTGTAAATGGTTTCGACATTAACCCAGAAGTTTCAGTAGCGAGTAGTGGATGGTTGCTTCGGCCACTATAAAAAAGCAAATTAAAAATAAAAGCTGATAGACAAGAATTAGCTTACGCTGCCTAATTGCAGCGCCGTTTTATACAAAGAGCCTACTGCTTTATATAAGGCGTCGATTTAAAGTAGGAAACAATGCTATTTTTTCCATTAAAATAGCGGGTATTTAAAATGGATACATTCTGTTAGAGTTGTTTGCTCTACTATAACGGAATGAAATATTGAGAGCAGACTGCACTCGGAGAAGCTGAAATGGAAAGATTAATGGACGTGAGTTCGACTCTCACCATCTCCACCACATATAATATAAAAACAATCAGAAAATATAATCTGATTGTTTTTTTTGTTGCCTAAAGTCATGCAAATGTCATCTTGTGATGAGATAATAAACAAAAAATGTAGAAAGATAGGTAACAATTATGAAAGTAATAAAAAAATTAGTAATCATAGCAATGTTTGTCATAATAAGTATTGGAATGTTTTTGGGATTTAAAGGCTACAATATGTATAAAGAAGCTATAAAGCAAGAAACATTAGATCAGAAGTTTACAGAAATAAAAGAAAAAAAGAATTATACATCACTTGCAGAATTACCTAAAATTTATCTTGAAGCTGTTATATCAGTTGAAGATCATAGATTTTACAATCATTGTGGAATTGACATAATTGCAATAGGACGAGCAACATTCAATGATATACGAACAATGTCTTTTGCAGAAGGAGGAAGTACAATAACGCAGCAACTTGCTAAAAATACATATTTTACACAAGAAAAGAAAGTCGAAAGAAAAATTGCAGAAATCTTTATGGCATTTGACATAGAGAAAAATTATAGTAAAGACGAAATTTTAGAGTTATATGTAAATACTGCATACTATGGAAGCGGATATAATACTCCGAAAGAAGCAAGCAAAGGATATTTCGGAAAATTGCCAAACGATATGACAGATGGAGAATGTATAATGCTAGCAGGAGTTCCCAATGCACCAAGTGTATATAATCCTAAAGCAAATCGCAAGCTAGCTAAGCAAAGACAGAAACAAGTTGCAAACAAAATGATTGAATATGGTTATTTAACAAAGGAAAAAGCAAACGAAATTTTATCAGAAAAATAAAATCTTTATAATTCATATATCATAGACAAAGTATTTGCAATAGTATATAATATAAAAAATTAAGGAGAGTAATATGCAAATAAAAAAGATTTATTTTAAAACGACAGATAAATTAAGTCTAATAGGACTACTACATATGCCAGAAGAAAAGCAAACGAAAACTTGTATGATATCAGTTCATGGAATAACAAGTAATTGCTTAAGATATAGAGATGACGTAATAGCACAAAAGTTAACAAAGCAAGGGATCGCGTATTTTACATTTGACAATAGAGGTCATGACATAATTAATACGTATGATTCAATTCAAAATGGCTATATGAATTTCTATGGATCAGGAGCAGAAAACATATATGATTGTGACAAAGACATAGAAGCAGCCATAAAAGCAATGATTGAAAATGGATATAGTCAAATAATTTTGCAAGGTCACAGTTTAGGAGCAACCAAAGTCGTATATTCATACAATCAGTTTGTAAAAAATAATTTAGATATAGCGAAAAATATTGTAGGAGTTAGTTTATTATCACTAGTTGATGTACCGCAATTTCTAAAAGTAGTGTGTGGAGATAATTACAAAAAAGTGATAAATTATTTGAAACTACTTGAAAAAAAGAAAAAAGGAAATAAAATAGTTTCAATAGATGGATTTCCACCAATAATGCCACGAACGATATTAAATTGTATGGAAGAATCCAAAATAGATTTTGCAAGATATAGTGATGATAATTATGAATTTAATGAATTAAATAATATACAAGTGCCATTATTCATGAGATGGGGAAATAACAAAGAGCTAATAACACAAGATGCACAGCAATTAGTCAAAAAAATGAATGAAAAAATAACAAACAAAAATAAAGACATAAATTTCATAGATAAAGCAAATCATAATTATAAAGGAAAAGAAGAAATTTTAGCAAACCAAATTTCAGAATGGATATACAATCAAATAAATTTAACAAATAAAACATAAAATGGACAAAAAGGTTGTATAAAATAAATGTATAATCTAAAGAAAGGAAAAGATAATGAAAATAACAAAAGTAGAAGCACTTGCAGAAAAAGCAAGAAAAATTAGAATAGATTTATTACAAGAAGTATATTATGGAAAATCAGGACATATAGGAAGTTCACTTTCATGTGCAGACATATTGGCAGTATTATATTTTAATGAAATGAATATAGACCCACAAAATCCAAAGGCAGAATCAAGAGATAGATTTGTATTATCAAAAGGCCATGCATCAGAAGCTTTATATGCAACATTAGCTGAAAGAGGATATTTTCCAAAAGAAGACTTAATAACATTTAGACATATAGATAGCCCATTGCAAGGCCATCCAGATATGAATAAAGTGCCAGGAGTGGATATGACAACAGGTTCATTAGGGCAAGGATTGTCAGCTGCAAATGGAATGGCCATTGCATCAAAAATTGATAAACAAGGATTTAGAGTATATTGCTTAATGGGAGATGGAGAACTTGAAGAAGGTCAAGTGTGGGAAGCAGCAATGACTTCAAGCCAGTATGAATTAGACAATATATGTGCAATTATAGATTGCAATGGATTACAATTAACAGGAAAAACAGAAGAAATAAAATCATTAAATCATGAAAGTATAGAACAAAAATTTAGAAGTTTCGGATTTAATACAATAGTAATAGACGGAAACAACATAGAGTCAATAATGCAAGCATTTTCAATAGCAGAAAGAACTAAAGGAATGCCATCTGTAATAATAGCCAAGACAATAAAAGGAAAAGGTGTTTCTTTCATGGAAAATAACAATGAATGGCATGGAAAATCTTTATCAGATGAAGATTATAAAAAAGCATTAGAAGAACTAAGTAAGACAAAAGATTAATATAAAAGAGAGGAATAAATATGGAAGAAATAAAAAAAATTGCTACTAGAGAAAGTTTTGGAAAAGCTTTAGCAGAATTAAAAGATGAAAAAATTGTAGTATTAGATGCCGATTTAGATACGTCAACTAAAACATCATATTTTAAAGAGAAAAATCCAAAAAAATTTATCGAAATGGGAATTTCAGAAGCGGACATGATAAGCACTGCAGCAGGACTTGCAAGTTGTGGAAAAATTCCATTTGCTGCTTCATTTGCAGCGTTTGCAACTGGAAGATGTTATGACCAAATTCGTATAAGTGTTGCATATGCAAATCAAAATGTAAAAATATGTGGAACTCATGCTGGAATAACTGTTGGAGAAGATGGAGCAACTCATCAAATGCTAGAAGATATTAATTTAATGAGAGGTCTTCCTAATATGACAGTAATATCTACAAGTGATGATACAGAAACAAGAGCATTAGTAAAAGAAATTGCAGAATATAATGGACCTGTATATTTAAGACTTAGCAGACTAAAGACACCAATAATATATACTGAAGATCAAAAATTTAAGATTGGCAATGGAATACAGATTGGAAAAGGAACAGATGCAACAGTATTTGCAACAGGCGTTACAGTAACAGAAGCATTACAAGCTCAAGAAGAATTGAAAGAAGAAGGTCTAGATATTAGAGTTGTAGATATTCATACAATTAAACCAATAGATGCAGAATTAATTGAAAAATGTGCACGTGAAACAAGTATACTAATATCAGTTGAGGATCACAATATAATAGGTGGATTAGGAAGTGCAATAAGCGAAGTTTTGACTGACAGATATCCAAAAAAATTGGAAAGATTAGGAATACATGATACATTTGGAAAATCAGGCAAACCAGAAAACTTGATGAGCTATTTTCACATTGACTCAGAATCAATAAAAGATATAATAAAAGAAAAATTATATGTAAAATAGACTATAAATATTTAAATTATTTACTAATTGTGATAATATATAACAAAAATAAGAAAGGAAATAAAAATATGTCAATATTAGTAACAGGTGGAGCAGGATTTATAGGCTCACATACAGTAGTTGAATTATTAAATGCAGGATATGATGTAATAATTGTAGATAACTTTGTAAATAGCAAACCGGAAGCATTAGAAGCAATAAAAAAAATAACCGGAAAAGATTTTAAATTTTACAAAGTAGATATTGTAAATAAAGAAGAATTAAATAAAGTATTTGACGAAAATCCAGATATACAAGCTGTAATACATTTTGCAGCACTTAAAGCAGTAGGAGAATCAGTAGCAAAACCAATTGAATATTATGAAAATAACTTAAATGGAACATTAAGTCTAGTTGATTGCATGAGAAAACACAATGTTAAAAAGATAGTATTTAGCTCATCAGCAACTGTTTATGGAGATCCAGCAAGTGTTCCAATAAAAGAAGATTTCCCTAAATCGGCAACAAATCCTTATGGACAAACTAAAGTAATGATAGAGCAAATTCTAAGTGATATATATGTTTCAGATAATTCATGGAGCATAGTATTACTAAGATACTTTAACCCAATAGGAGCTCATGAAAGCGGACTTATTGGAGAAGCACCTAATGGAATTCCAAACAATCTAATGCCATATATAAATCAAGTAGCACTTGGAAAATTAGATCACTTACGCGTATTTGGAAATGACTATCCAACACCAGATGGAACTGGAGTAAGAGATTATATCCATGTTGTAGATCTTGCTAAAGGACACATAAAAGCTATTGAAAGAGCTGAAAAAATGACAGGAGTTGAAGCATATAATTTAGGAACAGGAAAAGGATATTCTGTATTAGATATAGTAAAAAATTTTGAATCAGCAACAGGAGTAAACATAAAATATGAGATAACACCAAGAAGACCTGGGGATATTGCAGAATGCTATGCAGATCCAACTAAAGCAGAAACTGTACTTGGATGGAAAGCTGAAAAGAGCCTAGAAGATATGTGTAGAGATTCATGGAAATTTACACAAAATAATATATAAAAAAATTAAAAAAATTTATTTTCTAATTTTAGAAGATAAATTTTTTTGCATAAAAAATCGAAAAATGACTATAATAAATAATGAAATCTTATAATAGATTTCATAACAAAAAGGAGCAAAAAAATGAAAGTAATAGACTACATCGCACTAGTATTAGTCATTATTGGCGCAATAAACTGGGGGTTAATAGGATTATTTAATTTTGACCTAGTTGCAATGATATTTGGAACAATGAGCGTCATAAGTAGAATCATCTATACACTAGTAGGAATAGCTGGTTTATGGTCAATAAGATTTTTTGCTAAAGTTGAAGATTAAAAAAATACCATAAGTTATATATAATAGCTTATGGTATTTTTTTTATTTATAATTCAAGTTCATCACGTTCTAACGAAGCTCTAATATCATCAATAACAGGAACTAAATTTTCATCATTAGTATATTGAACGACTTTAGAGACACCAAGTTTCTTAAAATCATCAGTCAAAGTAAGAGGATCCATTGAATACAAAACTATTGATGGGAAAGTAATTCCTCTAAGTTGTAATTGCTCTAACATTTCAAGTCCACAATTTCTATGAGGAAGTCTACCAGATGCAATAGGAAAATTCATATCACATATAAGTACATCATAAGGATTTTGAGGTGAATTATTAATTTTAGATTTAAGAGCACCCATACAAGATGTTAAATCACCATAATCATCAAGAGAATCCAAGTCAGGATTAATAGCATGCTTTACAGCTAGATATTTATTAACAGAATCTTCTACCATTAAAATTTTCATATATTACTCCTTTAAATAAAACTAAAAAAATATTATCATAATGAAAATAAAAATGCAATAAAATTTTTAAAAGGAATAAATGTTTTTTATCTAGTTACAAAGTTTAACAATTATACCAATTTGAGATGTAATATGAGTATGATTGTCAAAAAGAAGTCAGTTTTTAATGGATAATATAGAAAAACACTACACAAATAAGAAATAATGTGATACAATAGAAAATGTAATTATAAGTAAAGGATAAAAACTTGAAATATTGCAAAAAATAAAAAGGAGGAAAGAAAGATGTCAGGACACAGCAAATGGCACAATATTCAAGCCAAAAAAGGAAAAGCAGACGCAGCAAGAGGAAAAGTGTTCACTAAATTAGGAAGAGAAATACTATTAGCAGTGAAAGCTGGTGGACCTGATCCGACAAGTAACTCTAAATTAAAAGACGTTATTGCAAAATGCAAAGCTAATAATATGCCTAATGACACAATAAGCAATGCTATAAAGAAAGCTTCTGGAGAAGGAAGCAATAAAACATACGAAGAAATGACTTATGAAGGATATGGACCATGTGGTGTAGCACTAATAGTTGAAGCAAGTACAGATAACAAAAATAGAACAGCAGCAGATGTTCGTCACATATTTGATAAAGCAGGAGGAAACCTTGGAACAAGTGGATGTGTATCATACATGTTCAATAAAAAAGGTGTAATCGTAATAGACAAGTCAGCAACAGATATGACAGAAGACGATATAATGATGTTAGCATTAGAAAATGGTGCAGAGGATGTTAAGTCAGATGAAGAATGCTATGAAGTAACAACCGAGCCATCAGATTTCTCAGCAGTAAGAGAAGCTTTAGAAAATGCAGGACTTGAATTTGTCGAAGCAGAAGTCCAAATGGTTCCAACAACAACAGTTGTACTTGATGAAACAGGTTCAGAAAAAATGCAAAGATTAGTTGACAATCTTGAAGACCTAGATGATGTAATGAATGTATATCATAACTGGGAAGAACAATAATAGAATAAATAATAAAAGAAGAGTTAGAAAGAAATTTCTAACTCTTTTTTCATTAAATAAACTTGGAAAACTTTTATTTTGCAAAAACATTTCTAAAAATAGAAAAAAGAGCATATATACTATATAAAGATTGGAGGAAAAGATGATAAACAATTTAGAAACGATATTACGAGTATTACCTAGAAACATATCGATAGTGGTAAATCCTGATAAGATAGAAGAAATACGCATTAGAGTACAAAGACCAATAATTTTAAAAAATATAGATGAGGAAATAATTACAGACTATATACCAAGTCAAAGAGAGGTATTAGGAGCATTGCAAATATTTTGCGAAAATTCCATATATACATATCAAAGTCAAATATGTAGTGGATTTATAACATTACAAGGTGGTCATAGAGTTGGAATTACAGGAAACTTTGCAATGAAGGACAAGCAAATAAACAATATAAACTATGTGTCATCATTAAATATAAGAATAGCTAAAGAAATAATAGGAGTAAGTGATGTAATTTTGCCAGAAATAATTGAAAATGGGAATGTAAACAATACTTTAATTGTATCACCTCCAGGCTCAGGAAAGACAACTTTACTAAGAGATTTGATAAGAAATATTAGCAATTCAGGATATACAGTATCAGTAATTGATGAAAGAGGAGAGATTGCAGCAATGTACAAAGGAATCCCACAAAATGATTTAGGGATAAGAACAGATGTAATGGAAAATGTAACGAAAAACTTGGGAATGAAAATTGCTGTAAGAACAATGGCTCCACAGGTAATATGTGCAGATGAGATTGGAACAGAAGAAGATATAGATGCTATAAATTATGGAATCTGTTCAGGAGTAAAAGGAATATTTACAGCACATGGTGGAGATATAAATGAACTAAGAATGAATAAAAATTTAAGCAAATTGTATGAAGAAAAAGTATTTAAAAAGATAATTTTCTTAGAAAAAAGAGGAATAATGAAGAAATTATATACTTTAGATAAAAACGTGTATAAATCAGGCGATGAAATCTTGTCATAAGAATAGAATAAATGAATATATTTTTTATATACAAAAGAAAAGAGGAAAAAAATAATGATAATTATAAAATTTATTATTTTATCTGGGATATTTTGCTTGTCCACAGCATGCGGAATTACTATATCAAGAAAATATATAACAAGAGAAAAAGAATTAAAAGAAATGTTAAATGCTTTAAACATATTTGAAGAAAAAATAAAATTTACATATGAACCGATTCCAGATGTTTTTAAAGAAATATCGGAAAAATGTATATCAAGTATAGGAAATATATTTAAAAGTGCATCAGACAATATGCAAATAATGTCTGCAGGTGAAGCATGGGAAAAAGCAATAGATGAATCAGAAACAAAGCTAAATAAAGGAGATAAAGACACAATAAAAGGACTAGCAAAAATGCTAGGACAAATGGATTTGGATGGACAAGTTAATGAAATAAGATTAACAATGAAATTTCTAGAAAATAAAATTGAAGATGCACAAATGGAAAGAAAGAAAAATGAAAAATTATACAAAACCTTGGGAGCAACAATAGGACTAGCAATAGTAATAATTTTAGTATAAAAATCAAGGAAAGGAAAATTAATATGAGTATAGATTTATTATTTAAGATAGCGGCAATAGGAATATTAGTAGCAGTGTTATATCAAGTACTAGTAAGAGCAGGAAGAGAAGATCAAGCAATGATGACAACACTTGCTGGTCTTATAATTGTTCTATCAATGGTTATAAAAGAGGTAAGTTCATTATTTGACTCAGTAAGAACCATGTTTAATCTTTAGAGGAGTAAATCTATGGAAATTATCAAAATAATAGGAATAGGTTTAATATCAGTAATAATCATAGTAATACTAAAACAATATAAACCAGAATTTGCAATGTATGCCTCAATAATTGCAGGAGTTTTAATACTAACAATGCTTACTGACACATTTAAAGGAATAATAAATTTATTACAAGACATATCAAATAAAGCAAATGTAAATACTCAGTTTATAAAGATTTTAATAAAAATAACAGGGATAGCGATACTTACAGAATTTGCAGTAAGTATTTGCAAAGATACAGGAGAAAATGCAATAGCAAGCAAAGTAGACATAGGGGGAAAAGTAATCATAATCTCAATGTCAATACCAATTATAAGTGCATTGTTAGAAACAGTACTTAAGATATTACCTTGAAAAAGGAGTAAGAAGATTGGAAAAAAAGATAATAATTATATTAATCATAATAATGTTGTATTTCATGCCAAACAGAGTACTTGCTACGCAAAATAGTACAGATGAAAAAGATGAGATAATAAGTAGTCAAGAAAAAGCTTTAGGAATAGGAGATTTTATAAGTGAAGCAGACAAGTATACTGGAAATATAGACATTTCACAGATTTTTGAAGAAACAGTATCAGGAAAATTAGATAATACAAAAATAATAAAATACATAATTGCAATACTTGGAGATAACATGAAAGGCGCAATTACAATGATAGCAGGGATAATTGTAGTTGTGATAATACATAGCATATTAAAAACAATAAGCGAAAATTTAGGAAATGAATCAATAGCTAAAATAGCATATTATATTCAATACATATTAATAATAACATTAGTAATGAAAAATTTTTCAGACATAATCACAGGAATAAAAACATCAATACAGAATTTAAGTGCATTCACAAACACACTAATACCACTATTAAGCACTCTTATGATAACAACAGGCAACATCGTAACATCAAGAATGATAGAACCAATGTTATTATTTTTAATTACATTTATAAGCAATTTAATAGTAAATGTAATAATTCCGATTATATTGGTAGCAACAGCTTTAGGAATAATTTCTAAGATTTCAGATGAAGTTCAAGTGGACAAGTTATCAAAATTCTTCAAAAAAGGATCAGTATGGGTATTAACAACCGTACTCGGACTATTTATGACATTAACCACATTAGAAGGAGGAGTAACAAGTGGACTAGATGGAGTTACATTAAAAGCAGGAAAATCGATAGTATCAAATGCAATTCCAGTTGTAGGAGGAATATTAGGGGATGCAATAGATACCGTATTAGGATATAGTAACATAATAAAAAATGCAGTGGGAATTGTAGGAATAATAGTGGTAATGTGTATATGTATACAACCAATATTAAATTTAGCAGCATTAACAATAACATATTACTTAGGTGCAGCATTATGTCAGCCAATAGCTGATGAAAAAATAGTACGGGTTAATAGAGCAAATGGCAGGAACATTTAAAATATTTCTTGCGATAATGTGCGCAATAGTGGCAATGATTATAATAGGAATTGCAATAGTAATGAAATTATCAAATAGCGGATTAATGTATCAATAAGGAGGCTGTATGATATCAGCAATTAGTAAATGGTCACAAAGTATAATAATTGCAATAGTAATAGGTTCAATAATAACAATGATACTTCCAGAAGGAAAAAATAAGAAATACATAAAAATGATAATTGGAGTATATATATTATTTACAATATTAACACCAGTGTTAGGCAAAAAAGTAGATTTATCAAAATACGATTTAAATCAATATATACCGAGCATGGCAGAAGTAGAATCTCCCAATAATACAACTCAATATAATGATAATGTAAAACAACTATTTATAAGCAAAGTAAAAAACAATATAACAGCAGAGTTAAAAGCAAAAGGATATGAAGCGGAAACAATCAATATCCAAACAGATGATGAATGTAATATTAATAAAATAGAAATAAGCCAGCTAGAAGAATACTCAAAAGAAAGCAAAGAAATAAACCAAGTAAAAATAGAAATTAATCAAAATACCGAAAAAGAAGAAAAGGTGAAAGGAATAGCAACTAGTGATAAACTGACAATAATAGAACATCTTAGTGAAACATATAAAATAGATAAGTCCAAAATAATTATTGAATAACAAAATGGAGGCCGTAATAATGAATGATAAACTAAAAAATATGTTTAAAGGTAAGAAAAAAACTGAGAACATTATAGTTCTAATAGTAATATTAATAATAACAGCTGTTGCAATAAATTATATATGGAAAGATAGTGGAGATAATAATGTAAAAGAAACTAAAAAAATAGAGACTAGTGCAGTTCAAGTATCAGCAGAGGTAAGTCAAAACGAAATAGAAACAAAGCTAGAAGATATATTATCACATATCTCTGGAGTAGGAAAAGTAAGAGTGATGATAACATATTCAGAAACAAGCACAATAAATCCTGTATATAATGAGGATTCTAAAACAAGCAACATAAATGAAACAGATAGTGGTGGTGGAACTAGAACAACAACAGAGGTAAACTCTCAAAAAGAAGTAATCTATAAAGAAAACAAGGATGGAAGCAAAGAGCCAGTTACTCAAAGCATAATAAGTCCAAAAATAGAAGGTGCAATAATTGCTGCACAAGGCGCAAGTAATGCAACAATAAAAGCCAATATTATTCAAGCTGTTGAAGCGGCAACAGGACTCGCAACACATAAGATACAAGTCTTTAAGATGGAGGATAATTAAATGAGGATTACATACATAAAAACAGGAAAAAGGCTAAAGAAAAAAAGTCTTTTAGAAAAATTAAAACTTAAGCCAGAGAAAAAACACGAAGCAGAAAATGCCATAGAAGTTAATTCAGAGTATATAAATAGATATTTAAATCAAAATAATAAAAATGAATCAGAAAAAAAGGAAGAGAAAAAAGAAATATTCTCAACAATATTTAAGAAAAATCAGATAGTAATACTTACACTTGCTCTAATGTTTGTAACAGCAGGATATTTAAACTATACAAATAACCAAACTGAAGGTAATGAATTTGCAGAAGTAGGAGATGCGCAACTAGTAAGCACAAATGTATATGAAAATGATGTAAGAATAGAAGATGATACTGCTAAAGGAACAAATGATATTATCTATTTGCAAGAAAAAAATGAAACAGCGCAGGAAACAGCAACAAGTTCAGATTACTTTACACAAACCAGATTAGAAAGAGACACAATGTATTCTCAGATGTTAGAAACATATCAGAAAATACTTGAAAATGAGAAAATAAGTTCAGATCAAAAACAAATATCAAGTGAAGAAATAAAAAATATCAATAATCGAAAAAATGCAATATCAATAGCAGAAAATTTAATAAAAACGAAGAATTTTAGTGATGTTGTAATCCTTTTAAACGATAACAACATAAATGTTGTTGTAAAACAAAATGAAAATCTAAAAACAGAGCAAGTAGCACAAATATCTAATATAATTTCAAGAGAATTTAAAGCAGATATAAATGATATACATATTAGTATTCATAAATAGTAAATTAATATTTCATTTTAAGAATCACTATGATATAATTATCTCCATAAGAGGTAAAAAATGAAAATAAAAGATATAATAAATGCGTTATTAGGCAGAAAAAAGTTATTACAACTAGAAGCTCCGAAAGAAGAGAAAAAGCCTACTCCGCCAACAAAAGAAGAAAGAATAGAACATATAATAGAAAAAATTCCAGAAAACTTAACACAAATGGAAAAAGCATATTATGTTTATCTGGAATTAGGGAAAGAATTATGCGAAAGTCAAGAATTTATTTATTCAACACGAGAAGAAAAAGTCAGAGATTACAATCAAAGAGTAGATGATAGATTTGAAGGAATATGTAAATCAATGGCTGAGCTGTATGTAGATATATTAACAGATCCAAGAGTGGGGATTGAAGCTGAAACAGTAATGAAATATCCAGGAGCAGAGCTTTCACATGTTGATACAATAATGAAAATTAATGGAAAAACATACATTGCAAACATAATTGCAGATTTAAGCAGAATAAAATCACATGAAAAAACAAAAAAATTTGGATATGAAGTAGATCCGGAAGGCGTAAGAAAAGCAGTAAGAATCGATAATGAATTATATAAATTTAACCTAGAAGGGCAATATGGTAAGATTGACACTATTCCAGCTGATGAATTAGAGAAAATGGATTCAAAATTAGGATACACATTACGCACAAAAGGAAAAAATATATATTTATCAGATACATTAATTCAGCTTCAAAAAGAAATGAATGATGAAAATTTGCTAAAAGAGTATGTGTTTAAAAGAGAAGATGTACCAGAGAATGAAAGATTAATATATAAATTAGACTATTTAGCAGATAACATGGATGGAATAATAGATAAACAAGGAAGAATAAATTATCTCGATATGATAAGAATGTATATGCAAGTCGCAGGTACTGTGCTAAAGCCAGAAGAATTTGCAAGACTAAAATCATACACAATAGCTAGAAATGGAAATGTGCATGATCTCGTTTCAATAATAAAAGTAAAGCCATTTGCAAAAGAACCTAATGGACAAAACACATATTATATGTATTCAAATGAAAGTCAGAAATTCCAGAAAAAATCTAAAAAAGAAATTACAGATATAATACAAAATGATAACAACAAGATAGTAGGAACAGCAGATAGAAACAATCCAATAAATAAAGATGATATAGAATTATAGAAAAATATTGATAATTAAAAATCAGTATGATATTATTAAGAAAAATAGGAACACGAAAGAGGAGGATATAAAAATGAACCCAAAATATGAAGCATTGTTTAAACCAATGAACATAGGAAAACTAGAGATAAAGAACAGATTTGTACTAGAGCCAATGGAAGGTACTAATATAGTAGACGGTATGGCAAAAGCAAAATACAATGGAGAAAAAGTTCATGATTATTATATAGAAAGAGCTAAAAATGATATAGGACTTATAATTCCTGGAATGATTTTATTAAAAAGCATGATGGGAAATAAGTGGGCATATAAGCAAGAAAAAGAATTTTTAAAAGCAAAACCATTAATAGATGAAATTCATAGCTATGGTTCAAAAGTATTCTTCCAATTAGGTGCAGGCTGGGGAAGATCTTTTACCATGCCATTAATATTAAAACAAATGTATGAAAGTAAATTCTTAAAAGTATTAGCAAAACCATTATTTAATTTTAATGATTTACTTGTTGCTCCATCAGAAGAGCCTAATAGATGGTTACCAGAGATAATGCATAGAGCAATGACAACAGATGAAATTCATGAATATGTTGATGCTTATGCAAAAACAGCATTATTATGCAAGGAAGCAGGAGTCGATGGAGTAGAAGTCCATGCAATACATGAAGGATATTTATTAGACCAATTTACAACTAAATACACAAACAAGAGAAAAGACGAGTATGGCGGATCTTTCGAAAATAGATATAGATTTGCAGTAGAAGTTGTAAAAGCAATAAAAGAAGCTTGTGGAAGCGATTATCCAGTATCAATAAGATTTTCAGTTACATCTAAGACTAAAGGATTTGGACAAGGTGCAGTACCAGGAGAAACCGAATATAAAGAAGTAGGAAGAGATTTAAAAGAAGGAATAAAAGCAGCAAAATATCTACAAGACGCAGGATATGATATGCTAAACGCAGATAATGGAACTTATGATGCTTGGTATTGGGCACATCCACCAATGTATATGCCTTTAAACTGTAACTTAAATGAAGCAGAAGAAATAAAGAAAGCCGTTACAATTCCAGTAGTATGTGCAGGAAGAATGCAAGCTGACACTGCTGCCAAAGCTATAGAAGAAGGAAAATTAGATGGAATGGGAATTGCAAGACAATTCTTAGCAGATCCAGAATACATAACAAAAATAAAAGAAGATAGAATAGAAGATGTATTACCTTGTATCTCTTGCCATAATGCATGTTTGCCAACATATCATTATAAAGGTGTTGGTTGTGAGATGACAGAAGATGGAACAAAAAATCAAGGACATTGTGCATTAAATCCTCGCACATTTAATGAAAAGAAATACACAATAACAAAAACAGATGAACCAAAGAAAGTTGCAATAATAGGAGCTGGAATTGCTGGATTAACAGCAGCATTCATATTAAAACAACGTGGACATCAAGTAAAAATTTACGAAAAATCAAATGAAGTATGCGGAGTGTTCAAAGCAGCTGCAGCACCATCATTTAAAGAAAAAGACAAACAATTAATTGAATGGTATAAAAGAAAGGCAATTGAACTTCAAATAGACATTGACTTTAATAGAGAAATAGATGATTTATCAGAAATTGAAGCAGATGAGATAATAATAGCAACAGGTGCCAAACCAAGAACTTTAAATATTGAAGGTGCTAATAATGAAACAACAGTAGAAGCAATAGAATATTTAAGAGGATATAAAGAAGTCGGAGACAAAGTAGCAATAATAGGAGGAGGCTTAACAGGTTGTGAGATAGCTTATGACTTAGTAAAGCAGGGAAAACATCCAATTATAATCGAAGTTGCTGATGATATATTAAAAGTAAAAGGACTATGTATGGCAAACTCAAGTTGTTTAAGAGATTTATTGAAATTCTATGAAGTTCCAGTATATACAGAAACAAATGTAGAAAAAATTACTCCAAAAACAATTGTAATAAAACAAGCTAAAGAAAAAGAACCACAAAGATTTGCAGTTGATTCTGTTATAACATCAGTAGGATATATAGCAGGTTCAGAATTAGCAAACGAAGAATATTTAAAAGAACATAAAAATGTACATTTATTAGGAGATGCAGAAAAAGTAGGAAATCTAAAGACTGTAATATGGGGAGCTTATGATCTAGCTTTCTCAATATAAACATTACCCTTATTGCCAAAGAAAAAGATTGGCAATAAGGGCTTTATTTTTAGCCAAAAATCTGATATAATAATAAAGTCAAATATAATAAGGAGAATGAATAGTAAAATAAAATCATGAATAAACCAGAGTTATTAGCCCCAGCAGGGTCTTTCGAAAAAGCAAAAGTAGCATTTTTATATGGAGCAGATGCAGTATATTGTGGAACAGGAGCATTGTCATTAAGAAGCAGAGCAGAAGTTGATAATGATGAATTAGCTAAAACGATAAAATATGCTCATAGTATAGGAAAGAAAGTATATACAACCATTAATATCTATGCACCAGATAATATGTATGATGATATAAAATCACAAGTAGAAATGTTAAACAAATTAGCTGTTGATGCCGTAATCGTATCAGACGGTGGAGCTGTTGATATGATACATGAGATAGCACCAGACATACCAATTCACATTAGTACACAAGCAAATACTTTAAGTAGCCATACAGCAAAATTTTGGTACAAAAATGGAGCATCAAGAGTTATATTATCAAGAGAAATGAACAAAGAACAAATCCGAGAACTTATAAACAATATACCACAAGGACTTGAAACAGAAATATTTGTACATGGAGCAATTTGCTGGGCATATTCAGGAAGATGCTATCTAAGTGATTTTCTTGCATGTAGAAACGCAAATTTAGGAGATTGTGCACAAAGTTGCAGATGGGCATATAATGTATATTTAGAAGAAAAAAATAATCCGGGAAATTTAATGCCTGTTGAAGATGACAGCAATGGAACATATATACTATCTTCAAAAGATTTATGCCTAATTAGAAGAATACCAGATATAGTTGACATGGGAGTAACCAGCTTAAAAATAGAAGGTAGACTAAAATCTGAATATTATGTTGCAAGTGTTGTTAATGCATACAGAAATGCGATAGATGATTATATAAATAATCCACAAGGATATGATTATAACAAATACTTAACAGAGCTAGAAAAAGTAAAAACAAGAGGGTTAACAGAGTTTTTCTTTAATGATAAAAGCAATAAAGATTTTCAAGAATATGAAGGAAAACAATATAATCCAGAATATGAATATGGAGCACAAGTATTAGAATATAATGAAGATAAATCAATTCTTAAGATAGGAAACAAGCTAAATGTCGGAGATAAAATGGAAATATTAATTCCAGATAGAATAACACCAGAAGAATTTACTATAAACAAAATGTGGGATACAGAAACAGATGAAGAAATAGAAACTGTAAATCCAGGAAAATTAGGACAATCAGTAAAAATGCATTTGCCTATAAAATGTGAAACTGGTTGGATGATAAGAAGAAAAAAATAAGAGGTCAGGCACTTCTGAATTAAACGTGCATATAATAAAATGTAAGTTTAATCGGAGGTGCTTTTATGTTTCTTGGAGGAGTAATTGGAGGATTTTTATCCTTTATGGGTTCTGGGACATTTGCTGTTGGTTACATAGCCAATAATAGCTTGTTTCCAGAAGCTTTAAGCAGTGAAGAAGAAAAGAAATACATACAAATGATGAGCAAAGGGGATGAGGAAGCAAGGAATATTTTAATAGAACATAACTTACGACTAGTAGCACATGTGTGCAAAAAATATGCAAATTCAAATGTTGATCAAGATGACTTAATATCAATAGGTTCAATAGGATTAATAAAAGGAATAAACAGTTATGATGTACATAAAAATATTAAATTATCAACATACATATCAAAATGTATTGATAATGAAATACTAATGTATCTTAGATCTATAAAAAAATTAAATTCAGAAGTTTATTTAGAAGATCCAATAGGAAAAGACAAAGATGATAATACAATAACATTAAAAGAGATACTAGAAAATGATGATAAACCAATAGAAGAAGAAATTGAACTAAAATTAAGAATAAAAAAATTATATGAAAAAATAAAAAGTAGTTTGCAAGAAAGAGAGAGAATTATTTTAGAATTAAGATTTGGATTAAACGGAGCAGAGCCGCAAACTCAGCATGAAATAGCAAAAGAAATGGGAATATCAAGATCGTATGTTTCAAGAATAGAAACTAAAGCAATAAACAAACTTGCAAAAGAAATAAAAGAATAATTGTACCGACTGAGCGGTCTAATATTCAAAATATAAATACTATGGTAAAATAACATGAAGAGTTAAGCTACATTTTAACAATGGCTGACGAAGTAAAGGAAAAAGATATGAAAGAAAAGATGTTTAAAGCAAAAGAGTACAATAATTTTAAAGAAATAATAAAAGAATCAACAAAAAAATATAAGGAAAATACAGCATTTGTAATAAAAGAAAAAGACGGAACAAAAACTAATATAACTTACGAAAAACTATCAGAAGATATACATAATCTTGGAATAATGTTCTATATAATGGGACTAGAGAATAAAAGAACTGCTATAATTGGAAAAAATCAATATGCCTGGGTAGTAACACATTTAGCAAACCAATTAGGAGGAATAGTATCAGTACCATTAGATAAAGATTTACAATATGATGAATTAGAAAATTCATTAATAAGAAGCAAAGCCGAGTGCATAGTATTTGATCAAAAGTTAACACCTCAAATATTAAAAATACAAGAAAACAATAAAACTAATATTTGCACATTTATTTGTATGAATGAAAATGAACAAGGATTTTTAAGTATACCAGAAATAATAAACAAAGGAAAAGAATACAAGAAAAACAAAAATTCAAAATATATGCAAAAAGAGAAAGAATATGATAATGTCAAAATAGACAATAACAAAATGAGCATATTATTATTCACATCTGGAACAACATCAAAATCAAAAGCAGTAATGTTATCACAAAAAAACATAGTATCAAATATATATGCAATGCAAAAAGTAGAAGACATAAGACCTAATGATACTAATATAGCATTTTTACCATTTCACCATATATTTGGATCTACATGTATGATAGTAATGCTAGCATGTGGTGTAAAAACAGTATTTCCAGATGGATTAAGATACATAAAACAAAATTTAAATGAATACAAAGTTACATTATTTGTCGGCGTTCCAGTATTAGTTGAAGCTATATACAAAACAATAATGAAAGAAGTAAATAAGCAGGGAAAAACAAAATTAATAAAAAATGCAATAAAAATTAGTAATATGCTTAGAAAAATTCATATAGATGTTAGAAGAAAATTATTCAAATCAGTTATAGATGCTTTAGGAGGAGAACTAAGACTTATAATATCAGGTGGAGCACCAGCTGATCCATTAATTTCAAAAGGATTTAATGATCTAGGAATTAAAACTGTTCAAGGGTATGGATTAAGTGAAACTTCACCAGTAATTTGCGCCGAAAACAATTGGAATATACGCAATGGTTCTGTAGGAAAACCAATGATAAATGATAAAATAGAAATAGTAAATAAAGATGAAGAAGGCATAGGAGAGATTAGAGTAAAAGGCCCAAATGTTATGCTGGGATATTACGAGATGCCAGAAACTACAGCAGAAGTATTAAAAAATGGCTGGTTTTATACAGGAGATTTGGGATATATAGATAAAGATGGATTTTTATTTATTACAGGTAGAAATAAAAATTTGATTGTATTAAAAAACGGCAAAAAAGTATTTCCAGAAGAATTGGAAACTTTAGTTGGCAGAATAGAATGTGTCAGTGAATGTATGGTATTTGGTTTGCCAGATGAGAAAGATAAAGATGATGTCAAATTATCAGTAAAAGTAGTATATGATAAAGAAGAAGTTAAAAAGAAATATGGAAATATAGATGAAAAAGAGATTTACAATATTATGTGGAATAAAATCAAAGAACTTAATACAACATTTCCTAGATATAAACATATACAAAAATTAATATTAACAGATGAAGAACTAATAAAAACTACAACCAAAAAAGTAAAAAGACAAGAAGAAATGAAAAAAATAATTGAACAAAATTCACTTGCAATAAATAAGTAGTAATGATATGATACACCTGAAAAATAAATATGGAGTATCATTATGATAAACAGAAAAGAAAGATAAGATAAAAAAGAATGTTTCAAAAAATTGGAGCATTCTTTTTTTATAAAAATTTATCATAAATCTATTGACAGTTGAATATATATTCAACTATAATGTTAGTTGAATAAACATTCAACTAAAGAAAGGAGAAATATGAACGAGGATATAGAAATCTGTGACATGCAAGTTATACACGAAGATGTTGTAAATAGCGTAATAGAGCAACTACCGAGTGACAAGAGGATAGAGGAACTTGCAAACTTTTATAAGATTTTTTCAGATCCAACCAAAATAAAAATATTATGGGCATTAGACATATCTGAAATGTGTGGATGTGACTTAGCTGCAATAACAGGTGTAACTAAATCAGCAATATCACATCAATTAAGTTCACTAAAGGAACTTAATCTTGTAAAAGCACGAAAACAAGGAAAAATTGTTTATTATTCATTATCAGATAATTGTGTAAAAGAAATACTTGAAAAAGGTGTAATACACACAATAAATAGATAAGGTTAATAATTTATGGTTTATGGGTATATCCTAAAATCCAAATGAATTACAAAAGGAAAAGTAAATGAAAGAAAAAATTGCTAAAATAGTATCGAGTGTAATTTTATTGATAGCAGCGATAATTTTAAAAAGCCAGATTGCATGGCTAAGTACAGTATTATTTTTAATCAGCTACATAATAGTTGGTTTTGAAGTAATAAAAGAAGCTTTTGAGAATATAAAAGAGGGCGAAATCTTTGATGAAAATTTCTTAATGACAATAGCAACTGTAGGAGCATTAATAATAGGAGAATTTCCTGAAGCAGTTGCAGTAATGATTTTCTACAATGTTGGAGAAATGTTTGAAGAAATAGCAACTGATAAATCAAAAAAATCAATAGAAAATTTAATGAATATTAGACCAGACTATGCTAATTTAAAATCAGATGATGGAAAAATAACTAAAGTATCTCCAGATAAAGTAAAAGTAGGAGACATAATAGTAGTAAAACCAGGAGAAAAGATACCACTAGATGGAATAATAATAGAAGGAAATTCAAATATCAATACAGCAGCACTAACAGGTGAATCACTTCCAAGTGAAGTTCAAGTTGATTCAGAAGTTTTGAGTGGATGCATAAACCTAACAGGAATCATTACAATAAAAGTAGAAAAAGAATATGGAGAATCAACTGTATGCAAAATATTAGACTTAGTACAGCATGCAACAACTAAAAAAGCAGTTGCAGAAAATTTTATAACTAAATTTTCTAAAGTATATACACCAATAGTTGTAATACTTGCACTTATAATAGCAATAGTGCCAAGTTGTATATTAAAAATAGGAACTCCATATGAATGGATTTATAGAGCATTAACATTTTTAGTTATATCATGTCCTTGTGCATTAGTAATATCAGTACCTCTAAGCTTTTTCGGAGGAATTGGTGGAGCATCAAAACAGGGAATATTAATAAAGGGAAGTAACTATATGGATTACCTAGCAAAATTAGATACAATAGTATTTGATAAAACAGGAACACTAACAAAAGGCACATTTATAGTAGATAAAATTATATTAGCAGATGAAACTAAATATTCATATCCTTTAAATAAAGAAGGAAAAGAAAAATGTGCAGAAATATTAAAATATGCAGCCTATGCAGAACATTATTCATCACATCCTGTTGCAACATCAGTAAAAAAAGCGTATATAGATGAAATTGATGAAAGCAAGATTTTAGATCTACATGAAATTGCAGGAAAAGGAGTAATGTGCAAAGTAGATGGAAAAGAAGTTTGCGTTGGAAATGAAAAATTCGTAAATAAAAAAGTAGAAATAAAAAAAGCAGATAATAGTAAAACAACATTGTATGTTGCAGTAGATAGAAAATACATTGGTAGAATCGCAATAACAGATGAGATAAAAGAAGATAGCAAAAAAGCAATAGAAATGCTTAGAAAAGAAGGAGTAAGCAATATCGTAATGCTTACAGGAGATAAGAAAGAGGCTGCAGACAAAGTAGCAAAGGAAATCAATATAGATAAAATATATTCAGAATTATTACCAGCAGACAAAGTAGCAAAAGTTGAAGAATTATTAAACAATAAAGATGATTCAAAGGCACTTGCTTTTGTTGGAGATGGAATAAATGATAGCCCAGTTCTTGCAAGAGCAGATATAGGAATTGCAATGGGAGGATTAGGATCAGATGCAGCTATTGAAGCGGCAGATATTGTAATAATGACAGATGAGCCATCTAAGGTAGCTAAAGCAATACAAGTAGCTAAGAAAACAATAAAGATAGCTCATGAAAACATTGCATTTGCAATTTTTATAAAGGTGTTAATATTAATACTAAGTGCAGTAGGAATTGCAACAATGTGGGAAGCTGTATTTGCGGATGTTGGAGTAACAATAATTGCAGTGTTAAACTCATTTAGAGCAATGAAAGTACAATAAAATTATAGCCACGTATATTACGTGGCTTATTTACATAATAGAGCAAAATTTAATCAAAATGTTATTGACAAATAAAAATCGTTAGGTCATAATATAAGTTGAATAACAATAGAAAAAAGATTTTTTAGTTTACAAAGGAGGAAATTATATGCCTTACGTTTTTAATAAAATTACAGTAAGACCACAATTACCAAAAAGAATAAGCAAATTATATGATATATCATACAACTTATGGTGGTCATGGAATACAGAATTTTTAAGATTATTTAAAAAGATAGATATGGATTTATGGGAAAAATGCGAGAAAAATCCTGTAAAATTTTTAAGACTTGTTTCACAAGATAGATTAGAAGAAGCTGCAAGCGATCAAGAGTTTTTAAAAGAATATGATAAAATAGTAAGAAACTTTGAAGATTATATGGATGCAAAATCAACATGGTATAGCAAAAAATATCCTAATAATGCACATGATTTAATTGCATATTTTTCAGCTGAATATGGTTTAGATGAAACAGTAGCAATATATTCTGGTGGACTTGGAATTTTATCAGGAGACCATTTAAAATCATCAAGTGACATGGGAATTCCTTTAGTAGGAATCGGATTATTATATAAACATGGATATTTCCATCAAGTGATAAATGGATTTGGTCAGCAAGAAACTGTATACAAAGATGTAGATTTAACTACACTACCAATACATACAGTAAAAGATGATGAAGGAAACGATCTTTTAATATCATTAAAATTTCCTCTTAAAAACATCTATTTAAAAGTATGGAGAATTGAAGTTGGAAGAGTAACTTTATACTTATTAGATTCAGATATAGAAGCAAATATAGAAGAATATAGAGATGTTACAACAACCCTATATGGTGGTGACCAGGAAATGAGAATCCAGCAAGAGATTGTACTAGGAATGGGAGGAGTACAATTACTATATAGATTAGGATTAAAGCCTACTGTATATCACATGAATGAAGGACATTCATCATTCTTAACATTAGAATTAATAAAAAATGTAATGAAAACAAAACAAGTATCATTTGAAATTGCAAGAAACATTGTATCAGCAGAAACAGTATTTACAACACATACACCAGTACCTGCTGGAAATGATATATTCCCTAAAAATTTAGTTGAAAGATATTTTGATAAATATTGGGATAAGCTAGGAATATCAAAACAGGAATTTTTAGAATTAGGAACAAAACCACAAGAAGATGTTAATACATCAGGATTTAACATGGGAATATTAGCTTTAAAAATTGCTGGAAAGAAAAATGGTGTTAGTAAATTACATGGAGCTGTATCAAGAGATTTATTTGGTGATGTATGGACAAATGTTCCAGCAAATGAAGCACCGATAGATTATGTAACAAATGGAGTACATACATGCTCATGGCTTGCACCAACAATGAAAGATTTATACAATGAATATTTAAGACCATATTGGCAAGACAATATTCAAGACGATGATGTATGGAAAGACATAGAGAAGATACCAGATGAAGAACTTTGGAAAATGCATCAAGCTAGAAAAGAAAAACTATTAAAAATAGTAAAAAACTCAACAGTAACAAGACTTAGAAGATATAATTATTCATATGAAGATATTGACGAAATAGTAGGAAAACTTGATCCAAATGTATTAACAATCGGATTTGCAAGAAGATTTGCAACATATAAAAGAGCTACATTAATATTTAGAGATCTTGAAAGGGTAACAAAAATATTTAATGAAAAAAATATGCCAATACAAATAATATTTGCAGGAAAAGCTCATCCACAAGATGCAGAAGGACAGAAACTAATACAGTTTATTCATGATTTAGCACTAAAGCCACAATTCAAAGGAAAGATATTCTTATTAGAAAACTATAACATAGGAATGTCGAGATACCTAGTATCAGGAGTAGATGTTTGGCTCAATAATCCTCGTAGACCATTAGAAGCATCTGGAACAAGTGGGCAAAAAGCAGCAGTAAATGGTGTAATAAACTTTAGCGTATTAGATGGTTGGTGGGCAGAAGGTTACAACCAAAAGAATGGCTGGACAATTGGAACAAATGCAGAATACAAAAACTATGATGAACAAGATGATGCAGATGCCAATAGTATGTATGATACATTAGAAAATAAAATAATGCCAACATATTATGATAAAAATGAAAAAGGATATTCTGATAATTGGCTAAAAATAATGAAAAATTGCATAATATCAAATGCAGGAAAATTTAGTACAGCAAGAATGCTACAAGATTATGTATCAAAAATGTACATACCATTATGCAATTTAAGCAATAAATATTACAATGACTTAGAAAAAGTAAGCCAATATAATGAATGGAAAAACATTATATCAAAACAATGGAATAACATAAAAATAATGCAAAGTAAATCTAATTACAATGACATAACAGTAGATGCAGGAAATAAAATCACAGTAGGATGTGAAATAACATTACCAAATGATTTAATAAAAATAGAAAACATAGATGTCCAAGTTTACTATGGAAAGATTACAGAAGAAGGAGTAGTTGATGATATACAAATAACATCAATGAAACTAGAAGATACTGAAAAAGATAAATATATATTCAGTGCTAAAATAGAATTAAAAAATGGCGGAGATTATGGATATACATTTAGAGTAATACCTAAAAATGAAATGATATTAGATCCGATGAATTTAGATTTGGTAAAATGGATAACAGATACGAATAACAATTAATTTCCAAGAAAGCATTGACAAAATATAGACAAATGAGTTATAATGTAATTGTTACATAAGTGAGAGCAAAGAGTGGAAGCCAATTCCACTCTTTAATTCATGTTAATAAATAATAGAAAGGTTTTTAAATATGACCGCTTTAGAAACAAAAATAAAAGAGGCAATAGAGCCAATAATAACAAAATTAAATTACAAAATATATGATGTAATTTATGAAAAAGAAGGAAAAGACAATTATTTAAGAATATTCATTGACACAGATAAAAAAGAAGGAATTAGTTTAAATGATTGTGAAACAGTTAATAATGGTATTACAGACTTCTTAGATGAGAAGAATTTCATAAAATCACAATATTTCTTAGAAATTTCATCACCAGGAATAGAAAGAAGAATTAGAGATGACGAACAATTAGAGCAAAATCTTAATTCAAAAGTAGAAGTACATTTATATAAAGCAATAGAAAAAGAAAAAACGATAATTGGAATCTTAGAAAAATTTGACGATAATACTGTTACAATAAAGAAATCAGATGAAAAAGAAATAATCATAGAAAAAAATAATATAACAAATATGAAAACAGTTTTTAATTGGGAGGAAAATTAAAATGAAGAAAAAAGAAACAAAGGTAGTAAATAAAGGAATTGATACTACAGAGTTATTACTAGCAATGGATGAACTAGAGAAAAACAATGGAATAAATAAAGACTTCCTAATGGAATCAATAGAATCAGCACTTGTTGTAGCATATAAAAGAAACTTTGAATGCTCAGATGAAAATGTAAAAGTAGTATTAGATAAAATTGATGGAAAAATGCACGTATATCAAGAAAAAGATGTTGTTGAAAATGTTGAAGATGATAAAAAAGAAATATCTTTAAAAGATGCTAAAGAAATAAACAGTGATTATGAAGTTGGCGATAAAGTACAATTTGAATTAATGCCAAAAGAATTTGGAAGAATTGCAGCACAAACAGCAAAACAAGTAATTACTCAAAAAATAAGAGAAGCATCAAGAGACGTAATATTCAAAGAATTTGCTGACAAAAAAGGCGAAATAATAACAGGATTAGTACAAAAAGCAGATGGTGGAGCAGTTATACTTGATTTAGGCAAGATAGAAGGAGTTATGCCTAAGAAAGAACAAATACCTACTGAAAAATATCATGTAAATGATAAAATAAAAACATGTATTATCAGTGTTGAAAAAGGTGCAAAAGGATCAACACAAATTATCCTATCAAGAGCTAGCACAGAATTTGTAAGAAAATTATTTGAATTAGAAATCCCAGAAATATATGAAGGATTAATAGAAATTAAGAGCATCTCAAGAGAAGCTGGATCAAGAAGCAAAGTTGCAGTATATTCACCAAATCCTAATATTGACCCAGTAGGTTCATGTGTAGGACAAAAAGGAATACGTATACAAAATATAATAAACGAATTGAACGGAGAAAAAATTGATGTAATTGAATGGAACGAAGATCCATCAATATTCATATCAACAGCATTGCTTCCAGCTAAAGTATTAGCAGTAGATATAAAAGAAGACGAACATTTTGCACAAGTAATAGTACCAGATGATCAACTATCATTAGCAATAGGAAAATCAGGACAAAATGCAAAATTAGCAGTTAGATTAACAGGATGGAAAATAGATATAAAGAGTGAATCTCAATTTAGAGAAATGCTTATGAAAAATCAAGAAGAAAACAATGAAGAAACAGAAGAAGATTTTAATAAAGCTGATACAGAAGAAAATATAGAGGAGACAGATTTTAATAAAGCAGACTAAATAAAATTCATAAACTTGAACAAAAGTATATAAAATATATAGAAAGCTATAAAAATGTATAAACATTTTATAGAATCGGGGGTGAATTTATTGGCTAAAATAAAAATATACGAAATAGCAAAAGAACTAAAGATAGACAATAGAGATGTATTAGAAACAGCAAAAAAAATGGGATTAAAAGTTACTAGTCATTTAAGTGGTATCGAAGAAAATGATGTAAAGAGGTTGAAGGAAAATTTGAAAAAAAGCGAAAAGGATATAAAACCAGAAAAAATGGAAAAGAAAGCAAAAACAGAAAAAAAAGATGAAATAAAAACAACAGGTCAAATAATAATAAGAAGAGAAGTAATAGTAGAAGACAAAAAGCAAGAAACAAATAAAAATCAGAAAAATGGTATTGGTTTTAATGTACAAAGAAGAAACAAAGATTTTAATATAGTTTATAGAGAAAAGCCAACAAAGCCAATGACCGTTAATGAACTATTTGGAATAAAACCAAAGGCTACTAAAAAAGAAGAACCAAAAGTTGAAGAAAAGAAAAAAATTGAAAATAAAGTAGAAAGTGATGCAACTGAAAAAGTAGAAGCTCCAAAACAACCAGAAATAAAAGAACCAGAGACAAAGAAAAATAATGAAAAGATTAATAACGAAACTAAAACAATAAGCAAGGAAGTAAAAGCAGAAACAAAGATTATGGAAAATAAACAAACAAATAAAAGCTTTAATAAAGACAATTTCAATAGAAATGGATATAACAAAGACAATAATCAAAGAGAAGGTTTTAGCAAAGATAGAAACTTTAATAAGAATGGAAGAGACGGATTTGCTAGAAATAACAGAGACGGAAACAACTATAGAGATAATAGAGGATTTAGAAACAACAATTCTCAAGATAGCAAATTTGGAAACAGAAACAATAACTCTGGATTTAACAAAGAAGGTTCAAGAAGTTTTAGAGATAATAATAATAATGGTTCATCTTTCAAAAGAGATTTCAAACAAAGACCTGCAAATAATAAATCTATTGACAAAAACATTAAGGATATTGTATCTATTGATATTATGGAAAAAGACAATCAAAGAGATTACAGCACAAAAATTATTGACAAACAAAAAGCTAATAGAAATCTAGATGACAAAAAGAAAAATAACAGAAATAGAAGAGGATCAGATGAAGAATCATTTGATGAAGATAAATTAAGAGACTTAAAGCAAGTAAATAGATTGTCTAATATGTTTGAAGATCAAGAAGGAGGAATGCTTGATTATTACGACCTAACTACAGCAAGAGGAAAGAAAAATAAGAAAAAAGCTAAGAAAGATGGAGAAAGAAATAAGCAAAAAATCTTTGAATTAAAAGAGATTACAATTCCATCAAATATATCTGTAAAAGATTTAGCAACAGATTTAAAGAAAACAAGTACAGAAGTAATTAAGAAATTATTTGACTTAGGAATAATGGCAAATATCAATCAAACACTTGATTTTGATACAGCATATTTAGTAGCTGATGCTTTTGGAGTAATGGCAACTAAAAAAGAAGAAATCAAAGATGAAGACATATTATTTGATGATTCAGAGGATAAGGAAGAAGATTTACAACAAAGACCACCAGTTGTAGTTGTTATGGGTCACGTTGACCACGGAAAAACTTCACTTCTTGATGCAATTAGAAAAACAAATGTAATTGAAGGAGAAGCTGGAGGAATCACACAACATATTGGTGCATACAAAGTAAATGTAAATGGAAGAGAAATAACTTTCTTAGATACACCAGGACATGAAGCCTTTACAAGCATGCGTGCAAGAGGAGCTCAAATCACAGATATAGCAATATTAGTTATAGCAGCAGATGATGGTGTTATGCCTCAAACAGTAGAGGCAATAAACCATGCAAAAGCAGCAGGAATACCAATAATTGTTGCAGTAAATAAGATTGACTTACCAGGAGCAAATGTTGATAAAGTTAAGCAAGAATTAATGAAGTATGAACTAGTTCCAGAAGAATGGGGCGGAGATACAATATTTGTGCCAATTTCAGCAAAGAAGAACATTAATATAGATAACTTATTAGAAATGGTTCTACTTGTTGCAGATATGCAAAATTTAAGAGCTAACCCTAATAGACAATCAAAAGGAACAGTTATAGAAGCAAGACTTGACAAAGCACAAGGACCAATCGCCTCTGTATTAGTTCAAAGAGGAACTTTAAATGTAGGAGATACTATCATTTTAGGAACATCTATAGGAAAAATCAGAACAATGAAAAATGACAAAGGAAAGATGGTAAGAGAAGCTGGACCATCAACACCAGTTGAAATCACAGGTTTACATGAAGTTCCAGAAGCAGGAGATGTATTCTACGAAGTTAAAAATGAAAAAGTAGCAAAACATTTAATTGAACAAAGAAAGCTAGAAAGCCGTGAGAAAACACTAAATAGTACTGAAGCAGTAACACTAGATAACCTATTTGACAAAATGGCGAGTGAAGATTTAAAGCAATTAAATATCATTGTAAAAGCTGATGTTCAAGGTACAGCAGAAGCAATGAAATCATCACTTGAAAAACTATCAAATGATGAAGTTAGAGTATCAGTAATTCACTCTAGTGCAGGTGGTGTAACTGAATCAGATGTTCAACTTGCAAAAGCAGCAAATGCAATTATAATAGCATTAGATGCAGATGCAAGTACTACATCGGATTCATTAACATTACCAACACCACCATGTATTACCTTAACAACAACTTCCTCATTAGAAAGTCTTACAAGACTTGACTTAACAGCCTCAACAGAACCCTGTACATCAGCCTTGATGATAATATTAAGTTCCTTCATATTACCAGCCTGAATCTGTTCAAAGAGTGCATCAAGAGATACCTTATGCTTAGTATCATCAAGAAGCTTCTTTCTTCCCTCGCTGATAAATGTCTCTGCTGTACTTCTTGCTTCCTTCTCTGAATCAGCAGCCATAATGATTTCACCTGCATTAGGAACATCATTAAGACCAAGAATCTCAACCGGAGTAGATGGTCCGGCAACCTTCACTCTGTTACCCTTATCATCAATCATGGCTCTTATCTTACCATAGCAAGAACCTGCTGATACAGCATCTCCCACATGAAGAGTACCCTTCTGTACAAGGATAGATGCTACAGGACCACGTCCCTTATCAAGCTCAGCCTCAATAACAATACCTCTTGCCTTTCTGTCCGGGTTAGCCTTAAGCTCGTTAACCTCAGCTGTAAGAAGAATCATATCAAGAAGTTCGTCAATACCTTCCTTAGTGTGAGCTGATACTGGAACAAATGTAGTTGAACCACCCCAGTCTTCTGCAATAAGACCATATTCAGTAAGCTCCTGCTTAACCTTCTCGATATTAGCATTAGGCTTATCAATCTTATTGACAGCAACAATAATCTCAACACCTGCTGCCTT
>ERZ826220.215-NODE-215-length-71532-cov-6.796046_pt1 | contig 71532 bp, 51 predicted proteins | sample MGYA00519927_ERZ826220 | MGnify/ENA primary metagenome ERZ826220 (study PRJEB31778, sample SAMEA3449225) | human gut metagenome | biome: human gut; feature: human-associated habitat; material: faeces | place: United Kingdom | collected 2010/2012 ... | reverse complement strand
CCGACGAGACATCGCCAACAATGCGCACGTTACGAACCTCGTCGACGGGCTCCCAGCGCACGGTACGACCGCAGCCGGCAGAAGCGCGATCCTCATCGGTAAATCGCATCTCAAAGCGCGCGGGCAGTTCGCCCTCGGCGGGCATAAACGCCAGCTTCAGCTCGCTATCAACGGTCGCGGTAAACGCGCCGTCGACACCGTCGGCAACAACGTCAAAGCAGGTATCGCCGGCAACCTCCAACGAGCCCTCCCCCACACGCACCGAGGCATAATGACGCTCGATCTCGCGCGCTGGCTGCTGCAGCACCACGCCGCCGTCACCAGCCGTAAGCTCGCGCGGCACCGTCATACAGTGCTGCCAGCCGCACGCCACGGTGGGTGCGTTGCCATAGGTCGGCTCATCGGGCATGCCCATCCAGCCGATCAGAATGTGGCGACCGTCCTCAGTCATGAACTCCTGCGGAGCATAGAAATCAAAACCGGCGTCCCACAGGCGGAGCTCCCCCAGCTCATAGGCACCGTCACCACCGGTAATATTGCCCGTTACAGGCATGTAGCCAGCAGCGTATACGTTGCCGCGGTCCCAACGACCGCCCTCGAGCCCCTGGGGGGAGAAGGACAGAAATGCAGCGGTATTGCCATTCGCATCGAGCTCGATATAGCCGGGGCATTCCCACATAAATCCAAAGCGATCGGGCGTAGATACACGGCTCTCGAGCTCCCAGCTCAGCATATCGGCCGAGCCGTACACCAGGATCTCGCCCACATCACGCCCGGCGCCCTCGCCGTGCATCGCACAAAAACGGCTCTCAGCGTGCGGCCCGTCAACGCGACGACGCGCGCCCAACACCATGTGATAACGACCGGCCTCATCACGCCACACCTTGGGATCGCGCACGTGGCACGTCAGATCCTCGGGATAGTCCTCCGACGCCAGCACCACGCGCTTTTGGCTAAACGTCTGTCCATCGGCGCTCTCGACATACACGGTATCGGCGCGACGACCGGTGTTGACGTAGTCAAAGACGCCATCCGCATCGGGGAGCTTAACGTTGCCGGTATAGAGCACGCGAATGCGACCGTCCACGACCAAAGCCGAGCCCGAGTACACGCCATGGCAGTCAAACGGCTCGTCGGGAAGCAGCGGCGCGCCAACGTATTCCCAGTTCATAAGGTCACGGCTCGTGGCATGGCCCCACATCTTGACGCCGCCGTTCACATCAAACGGGGCATACTGGAAGTACGCGTGAAATACACCATCTGCCTGGCAAAGACCGTTGGGGTCGTTGAGCCAGCCCGTGGGCGGCATAATATGAAAATGCTGAGCATAGGGCCCGTGGCCACGCTCGGCAGCCGCCGCATCCATGTTGGCAACGAGCTTGGCAAGATCGCGCTGAAGTGCGTTAGACATGTCGGTATCCAATCGAATTAAATCAACGAACGCTCAAATCGAGGGTTCCATATAAAGAAAACGCCCACAGGATGGAGCCTGCGGGCGATTTGTCTACGCGAGTCCTACGCCTACTCGGAAGCCTTGGGCTCGTCCTTGTACAGGACAAACGAGACGGCAAAGGAAACCAGCGCGGCGACCGCAAACATGATCGCATACTGCACGGGCTGGGCAAGGCACAGCAGGATACCGAAGATACCGGTAACGCCCGTACCGGAGGCGGCCAGCGAAGTGAGCGCGCAGACCAGGGCGCCGCAACCGCCGCCGATGCAGCCGGCGATGAAGGGCTTGAAGAAGCGCAGGTTCACACCAAAGATGGCAGGCTCGGTAATGCCCATGAAAGCGGACAGGGCCGAAGGAAGCGCCAGACCCTTGATCTTGGCATCGCGGGTCTTAAAGGCAACGGCGAGCGCGGCACCACCCTGGGCGATGTTGGCAGCGCTGGCGATGGGCAGCCAATAGGTCACACCGTACTGGGCGAGCTGGCCCAGGTCGATGGCGGTGTACATCTGGTGGATACCGGTAACGACCGTGGGGGCATAGAACAGGCCGACAATAAAGGAACCGATGCCGAAGGGCAGGGTCAGCAGGGCCTGAATCAGACCGAGAATGGCGTTCTCGGCCCAGACAAAGATGGGGCCGACGGCAACAAGGGTCACGAGCACGGTCACGAACACCGAGACGAGCGGGGTCACAAAGAGGTCGAACATCTCGGGAACGATCTTGTGCAGGCGCTTCTCGAGGAAGGCCAGAATAGCGCAGGCGATGACAATGGGGATAACGTGGCCTTGATAACCTACCCACTCAAAGCTGTATACGCCAGGGATGACGGTGACCATGGTCTGCACGCCCTCAGAGGCAACCGTGTAGGCGCTTTGCAGCGAGGAGTTGATGAACGCACCGCCGACGACGGCGCCCAGGTACGGGTTGGCGCCAAAGGCCTTAGCGGCGGAGTAACCGATCAGGATCTGCAGAATACCAAAGGACGTTCCCGAGACCAGGTCGGCAATCTTGTAGATAAAGTTATTGGTGTCGAGCGCGATAAAGCCGTTGGAGGCCATAAAGTTGAGGGCACTCATAATGCCCAGCAGCAGGCCCGAAGCCACGATGGCGGGGATGATGGGGACAAAGACGTCGCCGAGCACCTTAATGGCACGCATAAAGATGTTCTGCTGCTGCGCCGCGGCCTCCTTGACCTCGGCCTTGGTGGCAGCCTCGACGCCGCTGAGCGCAATGAACTCGTCGTAGACCTTATTGACGGTGCCAGTGCCAAAAATAATCTGGAGCTGGCCCTGGGCCTCAAAGACGCCCTTAGCGCCGTCGATATTCTCGAGGGCCTCCTTGTCGACCTTGGCGTTATCGGCAATCACCAGGCGCAGACGCGTGGCGCAGTGCGCGGCCGAAACAACGTTGCCGGCGCCACCGATGTTGTCGAGCACCTCTTGCGCTGATTTGCGGTAGTCCATGACTTCCCTTTCCTCCAACGGGCGCATGTGCACCCGGCCATCTTTGACACTTACACTGTAATCGTTTTCAGTTTCATATGTCTGTAATCGTTTTCATAGTAGGGTGAACGGTAGGAAAAAGCCGGCGAATGGTAGTTTTATGGCAAAAACAGGGGCCTCAGAGGCAGGCAGACGTGCCCAGAGCCTAGACATTCATAAGCTGATGGCCGAGCTTGATCGTCTTGAGACCGCGCTCCCCCTCCTCGCCATCGAGCGCGTCAAGCAACATATTGGTCGCCTCGACGCCACTGGTCAGATACCCATAATGCACGGTGGGAATGCCGCCCGTCAGCGCGCGCAAAAACGCGTTGTCGCCAAAACCACTCACGCGGTGTATGCCCTCGCCCATGCCGCGAACCTCATCGATGGCACGCAATGCGCCCGCTGCCATGGTATCGGTCGCGCAGGCGATAAACGAAACATCAGGAGCGACGGAAAGCAGCTCACGCGCCGCACCATAGCCCGAGTCGAGCGTAAACGAGCCCAGGCGAATCAAGGCGGCATCGAGCGGTTTGCCCGCGGCGCGCAATCCCGCCTCAAAACCACGACGGCGGTCATAACCGGCCGCACGGTCTTCCTCGGTAACACCGATATAGGCAATCTTGCCCTCAACATGCTTCGCAAGCGCCTGGCCCAGCTCAAAGGCAGCCTCGTAATCGTCGTGATAGACGCACGCCGCGCCCTCGACGTTTTGGCCGATCAGCACAATAGGCACACGGCAAGACGTAATGGCCGCACGATGTTCGTCGGTAATCATGGTCGCCACCAGCACAATGCCATCGACCGGATGGTTCTGGAACAGGTCAAGATACTCGAGCTCACGCTCGGCCGCGTTGTCGGTATTGGCAAGCAGCATCTGGTAGCCACGGTGACCGAGCACCTGGCCGACACCCGCCGTAATGCGGCTCACCGACTCCGAGTTGATCTTAGGTACGATGACGCCGATGAGTTTGGTGGAGCCGGTGCGCAGCGCGCGAGCCTGGCTGGACCGCACGTATCCGGTCAGCTCAATCGCTTGCTTAATGCGCTCGGCCTTATCCGCCGAGATATATCCACCGTTGAGGTAGCGCGAGACGGCGGCACTCGAAACGCCGGCCAGCTCGGCCACATCTTTCATCTTTACCACGAGCACCCCTGTCGTTGAAATCGCTTTCACCATAATACCTGTTCGTTCCGGCGTTCTGACGAACGCCGGACTGCTCGACGCTGCGCGGGCATCTGCCGGGCGATCTGCCGCTCAAACCGTCGCTCGCGTACATGAAGTACGCGTCGCTCCTCTTTCGTGGCACATCGCCACGGCAGCTGCCCGCTCGCTGACGTACGCTCGACCAGGAGCGCCCCTCTTTGTGCAATTTGCTCGCTAGGGTTCTAACCGTGATACTCGCCGTTGTATTGGATGATCGTGAGGTCCTCCACGTCATCGAGCGCGCGAATGGCGTCCGCATAGGGCATGTCAACGCCGTCCGAGAACACCTCCACGGTCATCTCCGCCTTGTCACCGCGCATGGTCTTGGACTTGACGGTGAACTTGGTACGCCCAAACGCGCGCACGATATCATCGCCGGTGGTCTGGCCCGTGTAGTGAATGACCATCATGTACACGCGCGCCTTGTCCTGATGACTCGCAAAGCCGGCGATCATCACCACGATCACCACTGCCGTGAGCCCCACGAGCGCATACATGCCGGCACCCGCCGTAATGCCCGTGGTAATGGCCCAAAACAGATACAGCAGGTCAAGCGGGTCCTTGACCGCCGTACGATAGCGAACGATGGACAGAGCACCGACCATACCGAGCGAGATGACAACATTCGTCGAGATCGCGAGCGTGACCATGCAGGTAAGCACGCACATGCCCACGAGCGTCACGGCAAAACTGCGCGAATACACCACGCCGGTAAAAAAGCGCTTGTACACGCAATAGATCAGGATGCCCATGGCGAGCGCCACGAGCAGCGAAAGGCCGATCTTGGCAGGGTCGACCTGGCCAAACGCCTCCAAGACGGAGTTCTTAAAAAAGTCCCTGGTGCTCATGGTCTAAATATCCCCTCGGTTCTCAAAATCCGATTCCCAGTAATTAAATCCGCGCAGGTAGGCGGTCTTTTCGTAACACAGGCAGTACTTGGAGACCGCCGTAAGCTCGGCCGCGCCCGGCGGCACCATATCGCGCACCAGCTGCGGGCAAAACTCCGTAAACTTGACCTCCATCACCAGCTTGCCGGGCTCCAGGACCGGCAGCGCGGGCAACGTCGCGTCAAAGATATCGAAGCTTCCCACCGCGGCACGAACGTTCATGTCAAACGTGATGCGCACGGTGCCCTCATCCATCACCCACGGCTCGCGCTCGTAATCCACGATGGTCCGCGGGCGCATCATGTTGCAGATGCACTCGATGTAGAACTCGCGGCAGAGCGGATAGGGGCTCCTCAGCAAAAAGTCGTAGTCTCCGGCCAAGATCTGCTCAAACTCGCCACGCGTGAGCGGTGCGTCCTCCTTGTAGATCCAGCTACCGTACTTCTTTTTGCGCTCGAGCTTAATCACCTTGTCGCCGCCGTTATAGATGCGCACGCGATACTTTTTGCGCATGAGAATACCGGCGTCTTTTTCCTCATAGGCCGAGTTGCAATAGTCATCAAAGTACAGGCTGCGAATGGTGTAACCGCCCGCCTGCGCATGTTTGTCCAGCTTAAATACCGGCGCCATGCGGCAGGCAAGCGCGGAATGCTCGCCCTCGTTAATGAGATATTTGAGCTCGTGGCGGTAACGCTCCTGCGTGGCACGCACGGGAGGTGCCGCCAGGCGCTCAAGCAGCGCGCTAGCCCTCCTCATACGTGTCCTCCACGACCTTACCGCCGTCTTGCACGTAAAAACACTTCATGCCGTACTGTTTGCCGTCGTCGGTCACATAATAGTCAAACGCATCTTGCGTATAGCCGTCGGAGTTGATGGCGCGCACGCGCACAAAATACTGGCCGACATCGGGCGCATCGCAGGTCACCTCGGGCAGCAGCACGTCCTCGGCCTTAAAGACCACGTCGCTTATGGCATAGTCACGCGCCAGCTCCACGGTATAGCGGATGTCACGCGCCTTAAAGTCGTAAGACGCGTCCCAATTCACGCGCAGCTTACCGTTATCGATCTGCGGCACGCCAATGTAGAACGGCATGGGCTTTTTATAGCTCTCGCGAAAGCTCTTATAGTTCTCCTCGATCTCGGAAGGAATCGCCGCGGCAATCTGCTTGTATTCGTCCTTGGTCACGGGCAGATTCTCCAGGTCGGGCGCAGCAAAGACGAGCGGCTCCGTCACCTCGCGATAATGCTCGACCATCTTGCTCAGTCGCTCCTCGGTCAAATACGAGCGCAAGTCCTTGACGGCACGGTCGAGTTCGCTGCGGAACGACTTACTGCGCAACGCGCGGTTAAACAGCACGTTGCCCCAGTAGTTGCTCACGCCGCGCTCCCAGCTCGCATAATCCGAGAATCCCGTCAGGCTCAACTCGAGCTTGCGCAGCATGCCGTCGTTATCCCAATCCAGGATGTACCAAACCTTGGAGTTAAGCGGGCTGTACAGATAGCAGTTACGGTTCTGCGTGTCGCAATTGCCCGTCAAGATCTGAAACGCCATCCAATAGACCAGGTTTTCAGTATCGAAGTAGGTGTCGAGCACATCGTCGATCTTTTGCGTATCGTCGTTGAGCGCATCGAGCATCTCGATTAACTTGGTATGGTCCGAATCGCCCTTAATCTCGAGCATGCCCTCAAACGCCGTCTGGTTATAGTCGGGGTCATCGGTGAGCTTAATAGTGTCCTCAAAGCGATGGAAATCGAAGCTGTTCACCTTATACAGGTGCCCGTTCTTATCCAGTCCGTGGGCCTTGAGCGCCGTTTTGTTGAGCTGCTCGACCTGCGTAAACAGTCCGTAGTCCTCAAAGGTGTCGTTAGATTTTTCGGTCTGGTCGCACACCCATAAGTGCACAAACTGCGTGCGCAAGCCCATCATCTGGGGAATTCCACGGATAAGGTCATAGGCCATCTTGTTGCGAAAACGCATGCCCTCTCCCATGTGCTTGTTAAGCGCAATCGCGCGCTGATGGCGCCAGGTACCCTTGCCCTTTTTGAGCTCTACCTTGTAATTCTTTTGCGAGTTCATGCTCGACGTCTGGCCGCGCACCTGCACGGTAGCATTGGGCGCTTCCTCGCCATAGCCCACTTCACCAGCAACGGGACCGTCCTCGTCACCCGCCTGCAGCAGGCCCATAACCTGATAGCGCGTCACGCCCATGTCGGCATAGTCGTAGACCGAGTACGTATTGATCTCGGCCCAGCTGTGGTCAGTGTTCTCGGAGCTATTGCCGCGCGAGACCGTCAGGTACATGGCCACAATGCCCGAGTCGTCGTAGACCTCGTACAGCTCGTCCTTATCGCGAAGGTGCTTGGTCCCGCTAGACGCATCGGCCTTTTTAATCTTGCCCTGCTTCTTGGTCTTTTTGGTCGAGGATTCGTCCTGCGAAGAGCAGCCCGAAAGCAGCAAGGCGCCGGCAGCCGCCTCAATCAAACGGCGACGCGATATCATCCTATCTGTCATCAGGACCTCCCCAACGATTGCGATACACGCGAACCACCATGCGCTCAAACGCACCATGCGACTCGCCCTCTAAACGCAGCTCCTCGTAGCGCTGTTCGGCACGGTCGAGCAAGCGGCCCAGCTCCGTAAAGCGACCCGTCTTGTCGGTCGCCACAATGGGCTGTTGACTCAGGATACGATACGGCAAGTTGGCAGTATAGGTATCGAGCCGCATGAGCGCCACAACAAAAAACACCGCCGCGCCGAGCAAAAAGCCAAAGCCATAAAACTGCTGCGGAAAGAACAGCGAGACGATGGTCGCCAGCCCTGCCACACCCGCGAACAGCCCGGAAGCAAGCACGGCGCCCTTGTAGTCGGTAAAGTACAGCAAGATGAGCATCACCGTATTGCCCACGGCATACAGGCCAAAACCCACGCATAACGTGCGAAAATACCCGTGCATCAGGTTGTTGAAGCCCAGTGGCAGGGCCGAGAGCACCGTGGTCTCGAGCGAGATGACCGCTGCCGTCACAAACAGCTGCTTGAGCGCACAAAACCGCAGCTCCCGGTTGAGCGTGGCGAGCATTTCCTCCTCGGCCACCACGATGTCGCCCACCACGCCGCCGTCATTAAACAGGCTGTAGTAGTCGCGGTAGCGCGGATAGAAGTTGACCTCGACCGACACCACAAAGTTGACGGTTGTGACCAGAATGGTCAAAAACGCAAGCAACGCCGGCACATCGTGATAGGGCGCGCCGTAAAACAGGCCTTTGACCTGCACGCCAATGGGCCCTGCCCAGATAATCACCAGGTGCGCAAAGAGTCCCAGGTTGGTAAACAGGCCCGTGAGTGCCAGAGGCATAAACTCATCGAGCCACTGCAAAAAGAGCCAGGGGCTGCGATCGCTCTGAGGAAAATACCGGTACAGCAGCACCACGTCCCAGGCAAGCATGACGCCGTAGCCCAGGGCGATCGACGCCAGCAGGCCCTCGACCGGCGGCAGCCCCAGTGCCAGCGCGGCAAGGGCGCACAGGCACGCCACGCCAATGGCGGCAGCAAAGCTGCGCAGGATGCCGCGGTAGTCCTTAATGGCCGTGAGGTAGCTCATGCCGTTCCAGTTGACGATCATAATGTTGAACAGCCACAGGCACAGCAGCCCCTGCAGCAGCGTGGCGCCCGAGAACAGCAAAAAGATGCCGTAAAGCACCGTGCCCGCAACCAACATGATGGCGTTGGAGCCCCAAAACGAGGGCAAGACCTCCTCTTCGCGCTCGGCAAAGAGCATGTCGGCCAAAAAACGCGTGACCGGCATGGAGAAAAAGCTCGTGAGCGTGAGCGACGCCAGCAGCGTATAGGTCACCATGCACACCAGCAAATCCTGGTTGGCACGTCCCACGCCCCACAGACCGCACAGCACCAAGATACCCACCTGGAGCAGCACGCCCAGCAGCATGGGGCCTGTGCACACAATGCCGGCGTAGCCATAGGCGCGCATCATGGCAAACAGACCCTTACGCCTAAACAGGCGCTTGAGCTCAAAACCAATTCCGGCCACCGGCTACTCCCCCTCTCTGGGCAGGTTAAACGCACACGCCGTCTCGTCGTACAGCGCACGATAGTTGGCGAGCATCTGCTCGTGCAAAAAGTATGTGGCAACGCGACGCTGGCCGCGCTCCCCCATCTCGATACGGCGGGCACGGCTCGCGCACATGCGTTCCATGGCATCGGCCAAGCCCTTGCGATACATAGGTGGCGTCACAAATCCTGCCACGCCAAAGTCGTCACCCGGAGCGCCTTCGAGCAGCTCGCGGCAGCAGCCCACCTCGGTCGTCACGCAGGGACGACGCGCTGCAAGCGACTCCAGCACGCTCAACGGCTGACCCTCGGAGATGCTCGTCAAAATGGTGAAGTCGAGCTTCTCCATGTACTCGACCACGTTGACGCGGCCGGTAAAGATCAAGTCACGCACGCCCAATGTCTCCACCAGCGCATGACACTCGGCGCCGTACTCCTCATCGTCCACGCCGCCCATAATATGCAGGCGCACCTTGGGCAGGCGCTCGTGCAGCTCAAAGAAGGCATAGATCATGGTCTTGACGTCCTTGATGGGCGCCAGACGCACCACCGCGCCAATGTCCACCCAGCCGTCATCGGGCTTTAAGGGAATGTCCTTAAAGCGGTCGAATTGAATGCCGTTGGGGATGACCAGGCATTTGTCTGCATCGCAGCCCATGTCGATCTGCGTCTTGCGGGCGTTGTGAAACAGGCTCGTCACGCGGAAGGCGCGACGGTAGATCTCCTCCGAAAGCAGGTAGAAAAAGCGAATCCAGCGGTCCTTAAACGACGGCACCACCCAGTCGGCGCGAATGATCTCTTCCTCGCGCTCGCGCGTGTAGATACCGTGCTCGGTCAGCAGCACCGGCGCATGGTGAACGCTTGAGCCCAGGCAGGCGAGCAGGCCGCCGTAGCCAGTCGAGATGGCATGGTACACATCGGCCACCGGTACCTCGCTGCCCAACAGGTAGAGCACGGGCAGCAGCATGGAGCGCATGGTGTGGAATGCGTCGGCAAAAGGCGTGTAGGGGTACTCGGCCAGGCACACGTCGCGGAAGATGTCCATAAACGTGCGGCCCTGCAAAAACGAGAGCGGATGCACGCGGCGGCGCTGGAAGATATCGAACAGCACGTCCCAATCCGGATTGGAGAGCGACACCAGGCGACGCAGCGCCTCGCGCTCGCGGTCGTCAAAGTCGACCTCTTCCTGCTCGCCCGAAAGACGCAGCGCGTCGTCCAGGAACACCTCGTGCACCTCAACCACGTTGCCGGGCAGCTCGTAGACAAACTTGCCGCGGTCGGCAGCATGCGCGCCAATCACCCACAGCACAAACTCGTGCTCGGGCATGGCCTGTATATAGCCGTGCATCCATGTGGACACCCCGCCGTGCACATAGGGGTAGCAGCCCTCGAGTACCAAGCAGATTCTCATTTGTCGCCACCCTCCTTGCGCGCAATGGTCACCGTCTTGTCCGTGGCCTTGACCAGGTACAGGTCACCCGTCAGATGCGTAATCTCGCCACCCGTAACCGCACCCGGCTCGCCGTTGTTGGCGCGGAACATGAGCCACGCTTCGTCGTGGAAATTGCCCAGACTGAGCGTCCAGGCATCCGCACTGGTATCCACGCTCACCGTCACGGACGAAAAGCGCTGAATGGCACCCGAGCATTCCGAACCGGTCTGGCGACGCAGGTCGGGCGCAGACTTGGTAAGCCAGTCCAGGTAGTCGGTCAGGCCGCCCTTGTAGACCTCCCAGCCCTCCTTGGCGCCTCGATCGGGATCGAGCAGATCGTCCGAGTGCATAAAGTGCGTGCTCACGTAGTGCATGTTGAGCTCGGACACGGCAGCCAGGCGCATGTAGGAATCGTCGACCATGCCGCCCGAGACAATACGCGGCTGCTCCACAATGCCATCGCTCGCCACGCCAAACTCCTGCACGTACGGCAGGTCGGTGCCGTCCTCAAAATACGTACTGGCAATGGTCTTGATGCGCGGCACGTCGGTGCCGATAAGCTTGCGCGCGCGGGCCGAAAGGATATTCGACGGCGGCACGTAGACCGAGCCGTGCGCGTTGGGCAGCACCTCGTCCTGAAAGGCGATAAGCTCGTTGAGCGATGCAACGATCGTCTCCTTATTCTTCCACGTCTTGTAGTCGTACAGCGTGCCATAGTCGGTGTCCCAGAGTGCCAGCGGCTGATGGTTGTAGCCGTGAAAGCCCAGCTCTCCGCCCATCTGCAGCAGCATGCCGCCAAAGTAGCGGAACTGCGTGGTATCGGCCTGGCGCGCAGGCTCGGTCTGATTGACCGCGTCCTCGTAGTTTTCAATCATCACGCCGGTATAGCGAATGCCGTATTTTTGCGCGAGCTTTTGCAGATCGGGCCACCAGACCTTGGCATAAAAATCGGCAATGGAAAGGCCGTAGTCGCGCTTGATGTAGGTGCCGTCGCCCGAGGGCACGGGCCTGGGAAAGTCATCCAGATAGAAGACGGCGCTGTTGATGACCGGATAGGCCGTGGCATCGCCCAATAGGCTCACGGCCGCGGAATAGAAACCACGCATGACCTTGTCGTAGATACCGATATTGCACACCACGGTACGGCCGCTGCCGCAATCGCTCGACCAAATAAGCGGAGTACCCGTGTCACCGGTTTTAGCCCACACGTGGGCCGTCTCACGCAGCGAAACCGAAAGCGACGAATCAAAGGGGTCCGATAACTCATAACGCTGGCCACCGCCGATCATAAAGTCCTCGCTCGGCACGATGCTCTCTGCCGTCGCATATTCATAGCCGGCAGAATCGATGCCCAGCTTGGGACCGATTGCCTGCAGGTAGCTGGAGTTATCCGGCGTCATGGCGAGCATCAGCGAACCGCCGGCACTCACCCAGCTCATGATGTCGGAGAGGTGCGTACCGAGCCCGTCGAGCGACGACATCAGTAAAATCACGCGGTTGAAGGACGTGAGAGAAGGAATCGTATCAACACCATCGGTGGCAATATCCACATCGCGGTGGGCGATCTTCATGTCAAGCAAAATCTGGTCGAACTGCTCTTTGACGTCCTCGACGCCATCTTGGTCCGAGTCGGTAATAACCAAGCACGTGGGCTTTTGGCCAAACATCGCCGAACTTGCCGGCACCGCGTCGTTGGCAGCGAGCATGCCCAGCTTATGCTGCCCGGCGCTGTACTGCACGCCGGCACGCTCGATCAACAGCACGACAGCCATGGCAATAAAGACCGCCCACACCACGAGCAGCCCCATCCAGCGAAAATGGCCCGCACGCTCGCGGATATGTTGCACCACGCTCATCGGGCCTCCTCTCCTTCGTGCCAAAATGCCAGCCTCTCACGATTTTCGGCATTCAAATACACATGCTGCTTGTCGATCGCGTCGATTACGCGCTGTACCGCCTGCCCATCGCGACGAATCACAGCCAAGCGCAGGCAGAGCATCCACACGTCCTGTTCGTCTGACGCATCGATCACCAGCTGGCTCGCGACGTCCTCTGCCTTATCGATCTCGCCGGCATCGGCCAGCGCCGTGGCATAGCGGATGCGCAACGCCGGCCCTTCCTCGCGTTCGCAACGACGCGCGAGCAAGCGTGCATACTGCTGACGCTGAATCTGTGCCACGCGGCCCTCTGCCAAACCCGAGTCAAGATAGGCGCCCAAAAAGTCGCAATACGCATCCAGGTTATGCGAGCTGGGATCGGTCTTAAACGCGCGCTCCAACTGCTGCAGCTTAAGGTCGGACTCCTTGGAAATCTGCGCCACCGCCGTCGCGGCATAGTGCGCGACCTCAACATCGTCGTTGAGTTTTGCTGCCTGCAACTGTGCGAGGTACGCATCCGGATCCTCGGTAAGCATGGAGAGCATCAGACGGCGGCGGTCGCCCGGGTCGTTGACGATCAGCGCTTCCTCGAGCGGCACCACGCCATCATCGCCCTCGCGCCCCTGCACGAGCAAACTGCGATGCATGTCGTTAATGCGCAGCGTCTCCAGCGTGGCGTCCTTAAGGTCGTCGCCGAACACCGCGCTACGCACCGAGAGTAGTGCCACGAGCAACGGGCCCCACAGCGGTACGAGCACCATCACAGCAAGCATGTGCCCTCGAACCGGCAGCAAGCCCAGTTTCATAAGCGTCCACAGCACCAGACACACCAGCGCATGAATTAATAGCAGTACGGTAGCAACGACAAGCGAGATCAAGCGGCCTCCCCTTCACCGCTTCCGGTGGGCGCGATGCGCTGCAGCAGGGCCACAACGTCCTCGCTGCCGACGGGTTCCACCGTAATGTGCTTGGCCGCCAAGCGCGCACAAATAACGGGCAGGTCGGCCTCGGTTGCCTGACGCATAAGCAAGTAAAGTGTGTGTCCATCGACCAGGCCCGCAGCGTCACTCTCGCGAATCGCCGAACCAATGGCGCCGACCAGCTCACCAACAGGCTCCATGCCCGGCACCACGCGCAAGAGCAAGAAGCTCCCCATCTTATTGTCCGCAAGCGCCTGCTCGGCGGCGAGTTCCTGGCCAAAGGCATCGTGGCTGAGAACGCACGTGCCGGCAACGCAGCGCTTATCCTGCGCCATGGCCTCGTAATCGAAGGCGCGTCCCAGAGCGCTTTCCACCAGGCCGCACAAGATGCGGAACAGGTTTTGGTAGTACAGGGTCATTTGGCTTTCTGCCACGTGACGCACAAAGATCAATACGGCTGGGGCTCCATCGCGCTCGATCGCATAGCCAAACATCGGAAGCCCCGATGTCAGTGCGCGGTTCACCCACAAACCCGAGATCGCACCTTGGAGCACGGGCGCAAGGTCATCGAGCGAGAGCGAGCGCGGCACATCGCTGGAAATCGCCGGGCTCGCCGCTACCAGGCGCGCAAATGCCCCGCCCGAAACATGGTAGATCGTCACCGAATCGTTCTCGAGAATCTCGCCCAGCAGCTCACAGCACTTGCGGTATATATCGCGCGGGTTGAGTACGTCGAGCTCCTGCGTCACGGCAAAGATTTTGCCAAAGCTGTCGTGGCGCCCCACAATCTGTCGCTTATAGGCACGTTTGTCATCGATGGCATCGTGGTAGAGCTGTGTGAGGAACGTATTGCGATTACGCACGAGCTCGTTTTGGTCGCGCTCCACCTTAATGGCCTCACTGTTGCGCAGCTGTACATAGCCGCACACGGCGCCCACCACGAAGTACGCGATAAACGGCAGCCAGTTGGACGGCTCGTAGAACAGGCCCTGGAAGGTATAGCCATACTGGGTAAAGAAGCTCACGGCCAGGCCCACCGATGCCAACAGCGCCGCAACTAGGCCAAAGTCCAGGCCATACAGCGTGCCGATGAGCACGACGTAGAGCAGGCGATAATCGAGCACGTTGAGCTGGGCCGATTGAGAGAACAGATACTCCAGAACCTCGAACAGGACCCAGGCAACGCCCGTCTCCAGGCATTTAATAGGCAGTGTGTGCATCTGGATGCGGTCGATGGCGGCGCGCAAGGGGTTGACCTTCCTTGCGCGGCCAGCATCCCAACGAGCCTGAATGGTCGACAGGTCGCGCAGCAGATCGTAGCGCTGAAACCAGCCATAACGAACACGAACGATGTCGCTGACGGGCAGGGCATAGCCGGCAGAATCGCCATAGGCAACGGCAAGGTCGGGGAACATCGCCTTGAGGGCCTCGCCCACCTCACCTGACGTGTGATGGAAACTATCGGCAACGTCGAGTGTCTCAAAGGAGGCGTCCCAGCTGTCAAAGATGCGGCGCACCAGCACCGCGAGCTCCTCGGCACACAGCAGTGGAAACGCCGCATCCTCCGAGCCCTGCAAAGCGACCGATCCGGTTAAGCACGCGTCGAACAGCGGCGCGAAAAACGGATCCTCCAGCGCGGCGGAGGCAGTGTAGAGGAAGGGCACGCGCAGAATCTTTGCCTGAACGCCTTCGTGCGCAGCGTAGTGGCGGCAAAGGTCGTTGGCCGCGCGGGCGATAATTCCCTTACCCGTTCGCCCCGCGGCATCGGCTGAGCCCTCGGCACTCGCGGGCCCCGCTACATACAGCAGCTGGACCCGGCGACCCATGCACGCACGAAAGACCGAGCGCAGCAGCTCGATATCGCCCATGATATCGGTATGCGGGGTAAGGAAATTAGACAGGTAGACCACGCGGTCGAACTCGTAGGCCTGCTCCAAGTGCTGGAGGAGCTCATTCCACGAGGCATGGGGCGACGATTCATCGCGGCGCGATTCCGCGGCAGCGACGACCTTAACGTGGTCCCCGGGGAACGCCTTGGCACAAAAATCATCGTCAACATATGCGGTGTTGCCAACAACTAGTACCTCCATGGCGCACTCCTCCCCTTAATTCCACATTTGTCATAGTCAAACATGCGTATTGTACGCTGTCAACGCAAGCCAGGGCGCCTTTAAGGCTGTCTTAAGAACTTTTTTAGAGGATAAGGGGGTGGCAGGGGCCGCCTTCAATCGTTGTACATTTAATCTGGAGCCTTAATACCTCGATAGAATCTCATCTCTATTATCTTTGAGATACTCATCCAAATCCGGCACAGCAAATTGAACATAGCCCCTCTGAGGCGCCTGGATTACTTCTCGTGAAAGCAGCTTGGCCCTAACAGAACTCAGCTCACTCGTTTTTTTACCAAGGCGTTTGGCTAAATCCGAGGTCTTGGATTGCCTACTATCCTCGCACATGGCATACAGGTAGTTGATTTCATTACGGGAAAGACCCGAAATTGCAGGCTCGTGAACCACGTCGTGGAAACGCGCTTCGGCGAGTAGGATACCTTCATCAACATCGCGCCCAGTAACGAGAGTTGATTTCTCCCGATGAAGGTTGGCGCGCTGCCAGATTGAATACCCAACAAGTTGAACTAAATACGCATAACCTTTTGTTGCTCTCGCCGCTTTTGATAGCAAATCCCCGTCGAGAGAAAGACCGGTCGCATTAAAGCAATCACTCAAAGAAAGTGCAACCTCGATTTGATTGATAGGAGCAAGGTCTTCAGGAACCGCGCGACGAAGAAAAGTAAGTGCCTTGCCGTTAATGAGATCCATAACGCCCGATGGCAATCCGGCAAAGGCAAGAGCGATGTTGGCTTTCTCCCCAATGAGTAATTGAACTGTTGAGGCAATAATGCGCATTTCCTCAACTGGGGCATCTTGGACTTCATCAACAGCGATAAACAGGCCCTTTGAGCCCTGTGCAATCTGCTTTAGTTTTGCCCGAAGGCTCATTACGCTTGAAGAAATGTCCAACTTGGCAGAAGCAATACCAACGTTAACGCCAAGCGAAGCGGAGGAAAAAGTCAGTTGGTCTTGAATCTGCTCCATAAGATCGTGCGACAAACGCGGACCAGCCGAAACAACAACGGCCTTCCAACCCAGTTCAATCGCTCGGTCGCGCAGATCGCAAAGAAGAACCGTTTTCCCCGACCCGCGCGGGCCTGTGATTCGCATAAGACGTGCGGGGGCGCCAACGCCGGACATGAGACCCTCCACGAACTCGAGAGAGATATCATCACGACCGATGATTCGAGGAGGCTCCGCACCGGCGGTCGGACGAAATGGATTGTAGAACTTGGCTTTGTCCATAACCAGAATCCTCAGGCAAACGTCGCTTATATAGATTTATAAACCAGTATATATGTATATATAGCTTTATAAGCGGCTATACAATCGATAATGTAAAGAGAATTCATCGAATTAGGGGATACATTCAGGCAAAACTAACCCAACGAAACAAAAATGCGGAAATAAATGCTTAATCGTAGCCAGACGATCACCAACGCCGAACCTGCACGTGCGATAAGCGCAGAGATGGCCCTGCTCTGCAAGCAAGGCCTCCAGAACTTCTCGCTTGCTCTCTCCGCGCAACGCTGTGTAATTAAACGTCGTATCGGGGGTGTTGTGTATGGCCCTCTTGGAACAAATCGAACAATCGACCCGCCTCTTCAGGTCGAGAGGATGCGCCCAGGACGGTGTTGAGAATATCCCCGGCATCGCGTCCACGCGTTTCCATAGCAGGCACCGTTGCAGCATCCTCTCCAAGAATACGGATGTTACCGCGAGGTACCGATGCAACCACGACAGGCGAATGCGTTGTAACTATAAATTGAACGTTTGGAAATATGCGAACAAGGTCCTCGAGAATCCGTGCCTGTCAGCGGGGATGCAAATGAAGGTCAATCTCATCGATCATAACAACGCCGTATGGCCAACCACTTCAGACTTCAATTGTGCAGAGAAAAATGGGCAGGGGATAAGGCCTTTCGAGTCAGCGTTAGTGTAAGGATGCCGATGGCTAACCGCCAAACGCAAACGACCCCTGTCTTAGAATCTGAAATTGCTACATAACTCATAAATCGTGGAGCCCGTAGAAACAGAGTAGCTCAACTTCGCATTTGTGAACAAAAAAGCCCAGCAAATGCTGAGCTTATTAAACAAAAGGTGCTCCATGGCGGATTCGAACCGTCGACCTTGGGATTAGAAGTCCCCTGCTCTATCCAACTGAGCTAATGGAGCAAATAACCGCACGCCAAGCAAGCGCGAGCCCGCCAAGCGCTAATAAGTATAACCTACTTGAACTGTTCGCGGTATGCCTTGCATACCTCATCGACCGGGCCGTCCATACGAAGGTCGCCCTTCTCAATCCAAACGCACGCTGGCAGATGCGCTCAACCTGCTCCATGGAATGCGACACGAGCAAAACCGTCACGTCACCGCTCTGGATAAAGTGCTGAATACGGGCCTCGCACTTTTGCTGGAAGAACACGTCGCCGACGGAAAGCATCTCATCGACGATCAGGATATCGGGCTCGGTAAGGGTGGCGATTGCAAAGGCGATGCGCGCGACCATGCCCGAAGAGAAGTTCTTGAGCGGCATGTCGACAAAGTTCTGCAGCTCAGCGAACTCGATAATGCCATCAAAGTCGGCATCGATAAATTCCTTGGTATAGCCGACTAGCGCAACGTTCAAATAAATGTTCTCGCGTGCCGTCAGCTCGGGATCAAAGCCAGCTCCAAGCTCAATCAGAGGTGCAATGTTGCCATGAACCTTAACGCTGCCCTCGCTAGGCTCGAGCACACCAGCGATAATCTTGAGCATCGTGGACTTGCCGGAACCATTAGTACCGACCAAGCCCACGACCTCACCGCGGTGAATATCAAACGAGATGTACTTAAGCACCCTAAACTCCTCAAAGAACAACTCATGCTTAGCGAGCTTAATAAAACATTCTTTGAGGCTGGTCAGCGAGTCAGACGCCATGTTAAAGATCATGGTGGTGGCGTCGACCTCGACAGCCAGAGGCTGCTCGTTGTAATCAACAACAGATTCAGTCATCACAGCATTCCTTTAGATGTAGAAGATGAATTTGCGCTCGGACTTGTGGAAGACGGCTACATCTCAGGACGCCAGGGCCAAACGGCTATACTTTCTACGATTGAATATCAAAGGAGCATTGAGTGAATTCTGAATCTATTGCCGTCATTATCCCCTGCTACAACGAAGCCCTCACGATCGGCAAAGTCATTGACGACTTCCACCGCGAGCTTCCGCAGGCGACGGTCTATGTATACGATAACAACTCGTCAGACGATACCTCGCGCATCGCAACGGAACACGGCGCCACAGTGCGCTTTGAGCCCCGACAGGGAAAGGGCAATGTCTGCCGTCAGATGTTCCGCGATATCGACGCCGATTGCTACCTCATGGTCGACGGCGACGACACCTACCCCGCCGAAGCGGCAAAAGCCCTCTGCGAGCCCATTCTTAATGGTACAGCCGATATGACCGTCGGCGATCGCCTGTCCAACGGCACCTACGCCGAGGAAAACAAGCGCGCCTTCCATGGTTTTGGCAACAACCTAGTTCGCGCCATGATCAAGTGGATCTACGGCTACAGTTTCGACGACGTTATGACGGGCTATCGCGCCATGAGCCGCCCCTTTGTCAAAACGTTCCCCGTGCTTTCCGAGGGCTTTCAGATTGAAACCGAGCTCTCCATCCACGCCGTCGACCACCGCTGGCGCATCAAAGATGTGCCTATTGAGTACCGTGACCGCCCCGAGGGTTCCGAGTCCAAACTCAACACCGTCAGCGACGGCATCAAAGTTGTCGCCATGATCGGCACGCTGTTCAAGGACTACCGCCCGCTCAAATTCTTCAGCCTCGTTGCGCTCCTGTTTGCAATAATCGGTCTTGCCCTGGGCATTCCCATCATTGTCGAGTATTTCCAGACCGGTCTTGTTCCGCGCTTCCCAACCGCCCTGCTCGCCGCATCGTTTATGTTCCTGTGTGGCTTAAGTCTCGCGACTGGTTTTATCCTCGACTCCGTGGCAAAGGTCGAAAAAAAGCAGTGGGAAGTCAATGTGTATAGCAAATACGCCTTCGGTGACTATCGCAACGACAACCCAAACGCAAGGTAAACCGCCATACCGCGCATTTCCATCGTCGTGCCGTGCTACAACGAGTAGGCGCAGACGGCGCTTGGTACGAGCTCGACAACACCGAAAGCCTCTACGCCGCCACGATGGACAAGTGGCGCCGCACGCAATACCTGAAGTTCGCCGAGCGCGTCTCATAACCAGTACTCCGGATGTGACCCAGAATGGCGGGAAGGCAAAGCCGCAACCGCCATTCTGGGTCACATCGAGGCGGCACATAACGATGTGTAGCCCGCTCGAGAGCACAATCTGCGCAGCCTCGGGGTCGTCCCATATGTTGAACTCGGCACACCCGGTCGCGTTTCCGCCAACCGTGGTGCCGCCCATGAGGACGATGCGATCGATACGATCGGCACGCCCCGAGTGTGTACATGGGAACAGCGTGATGTTCGTCAAGGGACCGGTTGAAACGAGCGTCATCTTGGTATCGTCGGGCAACCCGGAAATAGAGCGGGCCATCTCCACGATTGCCGGCTCATCGGACAGCTTGCGGTCGGTCGCCCCCTCAAGCACGGCCTCGCCCAACCCCAACACACCATGCGCTCTCCTATCAGTCCGAGTATAGGACGAGCACGCCTCACGGGGGCAATCTACTTCGTGCGCTCGGAGATCAGGCCTCGAATGAGGTCGACGGTAGCCTCATAGGAATGCGGGCGGTCGAACTGTGCCGCCGCGAGCTCGCGCGCCACGCGACCCATGCGTGCGCGTCCCGCCTCGTCCTCGACAAGCTCGCAGATCACCCTGGCGAGCCCCTCGGCGTCACCCGGCACAACATTCACGCCAAAGCCGTCACGCACGACCTTCTCGCGAAACTCAACGTTCATGGACGTGTTAATCATGGGGCGTCCCGAGGCCAGATAATCGCCTATCTTGGTGGGCACGCTCTGGGGCGCGTTCGCCACCAGCGAGTTGACCACCATGTCGGACGCCTTGAGCCAAGCCGCCATGACACGGTACGGCATGTAGCCCAAAAGCCTAGCAGGCGCCCCGGTTCGCTCAACCGCCGCCTCGACGGATGCGCGTTCGGGGCCATCGCCAAGAATCTTGAGTCTGAGCTCGGGATGCGCCTTGGCAGCTATCGCCACAGCCTCGACGAGCGTCTCCAAGTCGTAGAGAGCCGAGATATTACCCGCGTAGGCAACCCAGACCTCGCCCTCGGGCTTTTCCACGGAGCCGGCGTTCTCAGCGGCGCCCGCGTCAAATTCCTCGAGGTCGTTACCCACGTACACCACGAGCCTGGGGATATCCTCGGCGCGGTCGCGGAAAGGGCGCGCGGCGTACTCGTCGGACGTACCCACCACGGCGTCCGCCAACGCGTACGCGCGGCGAGCTTGGCGCTCGAACGGAGCAAACGCTATGTCGGAAAGCACCGGAACGTCGAGCACGATACGAAAGGCCTCGGGCCACAGGTCGTTCACGTCGACCACGAAGGGGATGCCGTAGCGTTTCGCGGACCGTCCCACGGCGAGCGTCACATCGTTGGGCGGAATCTGGCAGTAGATGAGATCGTAGTCGTGGTCCGCATCGAAGTACGCCGTCACGCGCTTGGCCATCACATGGTGCGCCCAGATGCGCTGGGGACACATGTTGGCGGGATAGCTCGGCTCGGCAATGAACTTCACGTTGAACGCGTGCATGCTCGTGTCGAACGTCGCCAAATCACGCTGGCGCTTCTCCCAGTGCTGGAAGCCGCTTGTGATGAAGTCGACATCAAAGCCGCGCTCCACGAGGAGCGTCGCGAGGAACGTGTAGCGCGTGGCACCCTTGACCTCGTGGCCAAGCTTGGCGTCGGCGCTGAATATGGCTATGCGCGGTTTACGGCTCATGGATCATCCCTTGATAGCGTGCTAGTGACGGCGCTTGGAGGCCAAGCGCTTGATGGAGTTGTACGAGAAGCTCAAACGGTTGAGGAGCATGGCTATACGGTAACGCTGCTCGCCGCGCGCCCACTGGTCTATGTCCGCGCGCCTCAGCTCGCGTCGGAACGCCTTGGCGCGCGCACGCCCACGCCTGCGGTCCTCATCGAACAGCAACGCGATGTTGTAGTGCGTGTCCACGATGAGGTGGACCTTCTCGCGCACGTAGTAGACGGACTCATCCGAAAGCCTCTCCCCGCTCGCGGCGCATACCTCGCCATGCTCGCAGCGCTCAAGGTAGTCCAGGAGCTCCATGACCACACGGTCGTGATCGTCCCAGCGGCGCACGTAGTTCGCCTGGCTCACGGACTGGTTCTCGTTGCCCACCAGGTACTGGTACACCTCAATATCGAGGTAGCAGATGGTAGAGGCGGGCACGCTTGCCTTGACCACGTACTCATAGTCCTCGTAGAAGGTGTGCTCGAGCAGGCTGATGCCGATACCGCGTAGGTAGTCCGTACGCGCGGTGAGCGTGTGGATCATGATCTGGAACACGGTGTCGCCGTTGGTGAGAACGCTGGAGAAGTCGAGCGCACGACCCGTGACAACGCCCTTGGCGAGCGGGAACAGACGCTCCTCGCCAGAAGTCATGTCAATCTCGCGCTTCTTGTCTACCACAAGGTCGCAATCGAGGTCGGCAAGACGCTCGAGTAGCTCGGCCATACCGTCCGTGTTCACCCAGTCGTCGCCGTCCACCACGCGGAAATAGCGCCCGCGTGCCTCGGCCAGGCCGGCGTTCACGGCCGAGCCGTGGCCTCCGTTCTTCTTGGAGATGACACGGATCACGCCATGGCTGCGCGCGGCGAACTCCTCCGCAAGCGCACGAGTGCCGTCGGTAGAGCCATCGTCCACCACGACGACCTCGAGCTTGCCCACGAATCGCGGGTCGAGGTAGGACTCAAGACCTCGCGCGAGATAGCTCTCGACGTTGTAAGCAGGGACAGCGACGGTAAGCTGCAGCGCGCTTCCGCCCCAACTCTCAACAGCACTCATGCATACACCCCTCTCGCGGCTGACAGACCGCGCGGCATCCTATCCAACCGTCTTCGCGCACGCGTATGCGCGCGAAGACCTTCCCCGCACCACATGCACGCAGCGACCCGCGGCGAGCATGAGGTGCGGATTGCCCCTGGCGAGCAGGGCATGGAGCGCGCGCGAGACGCATCCCGACCTCGCCGGAGCCTCGACGATGAGTTCACGATACAGAGGGTCTGCCGTGAGCTCGGCGCAAAACGCACGGCGGGCCGCCGCGTCCATGCCCGCCCGCTCGTCGAACGTGCGCTCGATGGCGCTCAGCACGTACCGCGCAAACCTAAAGCCCAAGCGCGAACGAGCGTCGGTACTGTCCAGGCCCCAACCGCGCAGCAGCTCGAACAACTCCGCCACGCGCCTGCGGTGCACCTCGTAATAGCGCGGCACGAATTTGTTCGTAAGGTTTACATTCTCGCGTTTCTGATAGCTATAAAGCGGACGACATATCACGGCGGCCGAACCCACACGACGCGCAACCTCGATATTGAAGCAGACGTCCTCGATGAGCGGTACATCCTCGAACGAGAGGCCATCGAGCACCTCTCGGCGGTAGACCTTGTTCCAAGCGTACCCGAAGAGCGTGAGCTCCTCGAGGTCGAGAATGCTCGAGCGGTATTCGTCGCGATCCAGCAGAAACGCGCTTCGTCCCGCGGCAAGCTCGATAGCCGCAGGAGAATCCGCTGCAACGACGTGACACGTGGGGGCATCGAGGTCATCCGTGCTGAAGACTGCGCCGTCCAGCGCCGGCACAAGCTCTCGCGTACCCGTAACGGCCCCGTTGTCAGCGCGGTATTCCTCGCGACAACCAAACACGACGACATCGCACGGGGTATTCGGGCGAAGCGGAAAGCTCGCAGGATCGACGACGCCTCCCATAGGAACACCAGCACCCATGGCTATGGCCGCGCGACACTCCTCGAGAAGCTCGGGGTCGTACGTGTCATCTGGGTCGGGCATCCATACGTAGGAGCCGCGTGCCGCCGCGATGCCGGTATTGCGCGCGCCGGACAGGCCTTGGTTCTCCTTGTGGCGCACAAGACGAATACGCGCGTCTTGTGCAGCGGCCGCCTCCACGATCCTAGCCACGTTATCGGGAGAGGCGTCGTCAACGCAGATGAGCTCCCAGTCCGTACACGTTTGAGCACGGACGCACGCTATGGCATCGGGCAGGTAAGCCGCCACGCCATAGCAGGGCATGATAATGGAAAAGAAGGGGCGGCGCTCGCTCGCGGCCGCCTCGTCGCACGCGCCGGACATGTTAGTCGAACTGCGCCTTGTAAGCCGCGCAGACCTCGTCCACCGGACCGATCATGCGCTCGTGGCCCTTCTCAATCCACACCGCGGAGGTGCAGATGCGCTCCACCTGCTCGATGGAATGGCTCACGAACAACACGGTCACGTTGCCGGAATCTATGAAGCTCTGGATGCGGCGCTCGCACTTCTGCTGGAAAAACACGTCGCCCACGGAGAGCGTCTCATCGACGATGAGGATGTCGGGCTCCACCACGGTGGCGATGGCGAACGCGATGCGCGCGACCATACCGGATGAGTAGTTCTTCATGGGCATGTCGAGGAAGTCGCGCAGTTCGGCGAAGTCCACGATCTCGTCCAGGTGCTCCTCCATGAACTGCTTGGAGTAACCCAAAAGCGCACCGTTGAGGAAGATGTTCTCACGCGCGGTGAGCTCGAGGTCGAAACCAGCGCCCAGCTCGATGAGGGGCGCGATGTTGCCACGAACCGTCACGGTGCCCTTCGTAGGCTCGAGCACGCCGGCGATGATCTTGAGCATGGTGGACTTACCAGAACCGTTGGTTCCCACCAGGCCAATGACCTCGCCCTTCTTAACCTTGAAGCTCACGTGCTCCAAAGCATGGAACTCCTTGAAGAACAACTCGTGGCGCACGAGCTTGATGAAGTACTCCTTGAGGGAGTTGAGCTGCTCGCTGGCCATGTTAAAGACCATCGTGACGTCGTCGACCTCGATGGCGTACTCGGTGTTGGTAGCGTCTGCCATGATTCCGCCTTAGACGTAGAGGATGAACTTGTGCTCGGTCTTCTTGAACACGAAGATACCGATGATGAGCGCGATGATGGCCCACGCGATGCACATGAGGAGCACCGTGGGCGTTGGGTTCTGCTGCCACAGGAAGATGTCACGCATGAACTCGAGATAGTTGTACATGGGGTTTATCTTCACCAGCATGATGATCCAGTGCGGGGCACCCTTGTCGATAAGGAGGGAGAGGTCCCAAAAGATGGGCGTGAGGTAGGTCCACGCGATGATGACGACGCCCCACAGGTGGATAATGTCGCGGAAGAAGACGGAGAGCGCGCCAATGGCCATGCCCACGCCAATGCAAAAGAGCATCAGCAAGAACAGGCACAGGGGCAGCCAGATGAAGTGCCACGTGGGCATAACCTGGAAGAACAGCATGACGATGGCCACGGCGATGAGCGAGAAAGCGAAGTTCACGAGCGCGAACAAGACCTTCTGCACCGGGAAGATGTACCGGTTGACCTTGACCTTCTTGAGCAGAGGCGCGGCGTTGATGATGCTCGTGAGCGCCGCGTTGGTGGAGTCACTCATGAGCGAGAACGTCACGTTGCCCACGATGAGGTAGAGCGGGAAGTTGGGGACGTTGCTGCCAAACATGTAAGAGAACACGATGGACATGACGATCATCATGAGCAACGGGTTGAGAACGCTCCACAACACGCCGAGGAAACTACGGCGGTACTTGAGCTTGAAGTCCTTGGTGACGAGCTGCTCGAGGATGAGCAGGTCCTTCTTATACGGACGCGGGGCCTTTTCGGTTGCGAGAGTCTGTGAGGACACCGACGACGCCTCCCTATTGATTGCACGTTAGCGGCAGATGCCGCCCTTGCCGAACAACGTATGATAACACAGGGGCGCTTGCGCGATTTCTTGCCTCGACGAGCTGCATACAATCAGGAGAGTCGGATGCGCGCTCATGAGAACACAAGCAGGACCCCTACCCCTTTGCGTTCTCCTTGGCTCGACGGGCGGCGACCGCCTTGCCGTTCGCAAAACCACCGACCTTGCGCAGCAGGCCGCGAACGCCATTGCTCTTCACGAAGAAGCGCGTCTCGCTCGCGAAGTACTTCACGCGCGGCCACACCGGCACGCGTCGGCCAGCTATGCCCATCTGCTCCAGGTAGAAGCGCTTGCGCTTGGGGGAAAGCTTGGGATGCCCCAGCACAATCTCAGTGTCCATGCGCGAGAACACACGGCGTGTACCGTCCTTCACGATGGGGTTCTCCCAGCCATCGTCCACGATTCCGCCGTGGATGTAATTGAAGCCGCGCATGTAGTGCGCCTCGAGGATACCGCGGTCGGTCACGTGCAATCGCTCCAGGATGTCCGTCATGTCGCACCAACGGTCGAACGGCAGGGCGACCGCGCTGTCCTTCTTATGGTTGTACGTGGCGCCGGGCAGGTCGCAGCGGTAGTGGTAGAACGCCTCGTCGAACGTCATGATTGCCTTGGCCTGGCAGAACGACTCGATAAGGAACGGGTTGTCCGCCCACCCGGCACCCGGGTACGGAATGAAGCGAATACTGCGCTCGTTCAGGAAGTCGCGACGGTAGATGGCGCTCCAGATGCTGGGGTGCTGCTCCACCATGATGGGCAGGTCGGTCAGGGTCACGGGACGCGTGGTGTTGGGCAGGCGGTGCGCCAACACGCACTGCTGCTCGTACTGCGTTGAAGGGTCATCCCAGTCGTGCACATCGATCCACGGGCACTTGACGATGTCCACCGGCACATCCACCATGGCTGCGCGCGCAAGCATGCGTTCGTACATGGCCGGGTCGATCCAGTCGTCCGGCTCGATGATGGAAACCCACTCGCCGCGGGCCATCTCCAGGCCTCGGTTGCACGTGGCGCCATAGCCCTCGTTGGGCTTGTCGACCACAACCACGCGCGGATCGCGTGCCTCGAACTCGCGCAGGATCGCGAGCGAGCCATCCTTAGAGCCATCGTTCAGGCAGATGACCTCGAGCTCGCGGTGCGTCTGCGAGCAAATGCTCTCCAAACACTGAGCAAGGTACTTCTCCACGTTGCACACGGGAATGATGACGGAAACGAGCGCAGAAGCGTCGGAGTTCATGTAGGACGACCTTTCGGGGACGCGGCGGCGAAGCGCATCAAGCGCCAGGCCGCATTCTTATCTGAACAAAGATACCAAAGAAGCCCCGCATACTCTCCCCTTTGCTATCATTTGACACGAATCATCAAACCTCGGCGCCAAGTAGCGGGAACCTCACGACCTTGAGCAAGCACCCCGCAACGACGCCTCTCGCATGCTCGCAGATCGGATTCCCCATGGCTGCATTGCCCTTAACCGCTAACATCTCCCAGGTTTTCGAAGCCGAGCACGGCCACGTGGTCTACCGTGCCGAGCTTCACGGCTGCGGCACCGGCACGGACGCGCAGCTTCCCAACCCCGCGGACTTTGCCCTCGCCGGCAAGAACGGCTCCCCGCTCGCCGCGAATGCACACACCCGCTTCTACATCCTGGAGCCCCAAGCGCCCGGACGCGCGCCCATCCTGTCTATTCTCACCACCGGCTCCACCACCAACTTCGCCCTCACCTACCAGGGCATGTCACTCGATACCATGACGGGTCGCCGCCGCGAGCGCATGCGTATCCGCCGCGACCTCGACATGGTGAATCCCAGCATCGACGGCGCGTACGCGAGCTACCCCAAGCCCCAACCCCTGCCGGAGGGCTCCATCCCCCAAGACTTCCACCCGCTCGTGAGCATCATCTGCCCGCTGTACAACACGCCGCTGCCCTACCTGTGCGACATGATCGACTCGGTGCTCGCGCAGACCTATACCACCTGGGAGCTCGTGCTGGTAAACGCGAGCCCGGACAACCAGGGCATGCAGGAAGTACTGGCCACCTATGCGGACCCGCGCATCAAGACCATTGACTTCCCCGAGAACTTAGGCATCGCCGGCAATACCAACATAGGCATTCGCGCCGCCACGGGCGACTACGTGGCTTTTGCCGACCACGACGACACGCTCTCGCCCTACGTGCTCGAGCGCTACATGGCTTTCGCGGCCCAGTACCCCGATGCCGACCTGTTCTATTGCGATGAGGACAACTTCAAGGAGGACGATGCCGCCGGCTACGCGCCGCGCTTCAAGCCGGACTTCAACCGCGACCTGCTGTACTCGTACAATTACGTGGTGCACATGCTCATGGTGAGCCGATACGTGCTGGGCCGCGTGGAGCTTTCGGGCAACGAGATGTCCGGTGCGCAGGACTACGACCTTTCGCTCAAGGCCGCCGAGCACGCCCGCCGCATCTGCCACATTCCCGAGGTCCTCTACCACTGGCGCGTGCACGCCGGCTCCACCAACGGCGGCGTCATGGAGTCAAAGCCCTATGCCATCGCCGCCGGCGAGCGGGCGCTCAACGCGCACTTCCATCGCCGCGGAATCGCCGCGACCGCCCACGCCACGGACATCCCCTGCGTCTACCGTGTGGACTACGCACCCGACGGCATGAGCGTTGACGCCGTGGTCATGAACCTAGACACCATGCGCACCGAACGCGCCCTAGCATCCATCGAGCACCTAGACGGGATTGAGGGCACGGTCGCGGTCGCGCATCCCAAAAGCCTCAAGGCAGTAGCCGAGCACGCGCTCGACGCGCTCGATAGCGAGCTCATCCTCTTCGCCACGGATGCCGTGGAGTTCACCGACCCCGCCTGCGCAAAGACCCTCGCAACCTACTTCTGCCGCAAGGAGGTGGGCGCGGCCTACCCCAAGCTCTTCTACCCCGACGGCCTGGTGGCCCAAGCCGGCACAGTGCTTCTGAACGACGGGTGCCCGGTAGCGCCCAACCGCAACTTCGTGGACAACATGGGCGGAGGCTATGCGGGCCTCGCCGAGGTGACATACGATACGAGCATCTCCACCCCGGACGCCTTCATGGTGCGCCGCGCAGACCTGCAAGCCGTGGTAAACAGGATGCGCGAACACGGCGACCTGCTCACCGAGGCTATGGAGCTCTCGTTCCTCCTACGCGAGATGAACCGGGTCGTGGTGAGCACCGCGCATGCACGCGCCACCACCCATGGCAGCTCCTACATGGAAGCCCGCGACCTCAGCGCCACCTACGGAAGCACCCACGCCATACACCGCCTGTGGCGCCGCTGGCCCTCCATGCGTGCCGACGTACTCGCGAATCCCAATGTTGAGTATACGAGCGGCTATCCGCGTCTCAACATCGAGCGAAACGAGGACGCCGAGACCAAGCGAATCTACACTAGAGGGGTTCTCTCAAGCATCAAACACCGCATCTTGGGATAGTCACGCAATTCCACCATCACCAAGTTCAACCTCATGACCCCTGGTCGCGATGACGAGGACACCGCCGCAGAGCACGCGGTCATGATCATCACGCTCGTCGTGGCCGACAACCCCGTTCCCGGCAGGAAGGCGGCGTGACATGGGCTGGAATGACGGCGTTCTAGGTGGTCCTCGGTTCCCGAGCAGCCTGCGGCTACCCTCGAGAAAAATTGTCGGATTCACTTAAGGAGTCGGCGCGATATCTATAATCGCCGCCAACGTTTAGAATGCCAAAAAATCGGTCCCTCGAGACTCCTCGAGGGACCGATTCATTACACGAGCGTCTTGAGGTACTCCCCCAGCTCTTCCTCCCAGTCGGGCATGTGGAAGCCGGCGGACTCCAGTTTGGACAGGTCGAGCGCGGAGTGGACCGGGCGCGGGGCGATGGGGCCGGCGGCGCCGGCGTAGTAGTCGGCGGTCGACACCGGCACGACCTTCCCGCCGTTGCCGTTGGCGGCATCGAAGACGGCGCGGGCGATGTCGGCCCAGCTCTTCACGGCGCCGGAACCGGTGCAGTCGTAGGTGCCGTAGGGTGCCTTGTTCTCCAGCACGTGGAAGATGGCGGCGGCCATGTCGCGCGTGAAGGTCAGGCGGCCCAGCTGGTCGTCGACGACGGTGACCTGGGTGAATTTATCCTCCGGGTCGGCGACGCGGTCGGACAGGCCCTTCATGGTCTTGACGAAGTTGTGCCCCTCGCCGATGACCCAGGAGCTGCGCATGATGTAGTGGCGCGGGCACCCGGCCACGGCAATGTCCCCTGCCGCCTTGGTCTGGCCGTAGACGGACAGCGGGGAGAACGGCTCGTCCTCGTCGTGGACCTCGGCGGTGCCGTCGAAGACGTAGTCGGAGGACACGTGCACGAGCGTGATCCCGTGCTCGACGCAGGTGCGGGCGAGCAGCGCCGGACCGGTGGCGTTGGCCTTCCATGCGGTCACGCGGCCCTCGGGGGTCTCCGCCCTGTCCACCGCCGTGTAGGCGCCGCAGTTGATCACGGTGCCGTAGAGCGACCAGTCGTACTTGCCGTAGGCCGCCGGATCGGACATGTCGAAGGTGTCGATGTCGCAGTAATCGAAGCTGCCGGCGAGGCCGCGCTCCTCAGCCATGGCGCGCACGGCACGGCCCAGCTGGCCGTTGCAACCGGTCACGAGCGTGCGGCGCGGGGCCATGGGCAGGGCGTCGGCGAGCATCGGGTGCGCCCTGTCGGCCTCGGAGAGCTCGCACTCCTCCAGCGGGATGGGCCACTGGATGGCGAGCTCAGGGTCGGCCAGGTTCACGAAGGTGTAGGTCTTCTTGAGCTCAAGGGACCAGTGGGCGTCCACCAGGTAGGTGTAGGCGGTGCCGTCCTCCAGGGCCTGGTAGGAGTTGCCCACGCCGCGCGGCACGAAGATGGCACGCGAGGGGTCGAGCGTGCAGGTAAAGACCTTGCCGAAGCCCGCGCCGGGACGCAGGTCCACCCACGCGCCGAAGACCGAGCCCGTGGCCACGGAGATGAACTTGTCCCAGGGCTCGGCGTGGATACCGCGCGTGACGCCCTTGTTGTCGTTGAAGGAGATGTTGTTCTGCACGAAGCGCAGGTCGGGGATGCCCGCCGCCACCATCTTCTCGCGCTGCCAGTTCTCCTTGAACCAGCCGCGGTTGTCTCCGTGGACGGAGAGCTCCACCACCTTGAGCCCGGGGATGCCGGTCTCCGTGACGGTGAGCTGCTTCTCGAAGTCGAATTCTGCCATGAGGTCCGTTCCTTTCCAAAGTCCCGGCCCGTGCGCGGCGCGCTCCCCCGGGATCATCCCCATGTCCGTAAGGAAGCGCGCCGCGCACGGGCCGAGAAGACGTCTCGCGTGCACGGGCGCCGTCGCGATCAGTTCGCGACGGCGCCCTCGATTAGTGGTAACTTACTGCCCCTGGGCCTTGTAGCGGGCCTCGGTAGCGGCCTTGACGGGCTCCCACCAGGCGCGGTTCTCGGTGTACCAGGCGATGGTCTGGTCCAGGCCCTCGGAGAAGTCCGTATGCCTGGGCTCCCAGCCCAGCTCGCGGCGGAGCTTGGTGGAGTCGATGGCGTAGCGGCGGTCGTGGCCGGGTCGGTCGCGCACCCAGTCGAAATCGTCCTCAGCCTTGCCCATGCGCGTAAGTATCGCGCGCAGCACGTCGATGTTGGACTTCTCGCCGTCGGCTCCGATGAGGTAGGTCTCCCCCATCTCGCCCTTTGTGAGGATGGTCCACACTGCGCTCGAGTGGTCATCGGTGTGGATCCAGTCGCGCACGTTGCGGCCGTCGCCGTAGAGCTTGGGGCGCACGCCGTCCAGGATGTTGGTGATCTGGCGCGGGATGAACTTCTCCACGTGCTGGTAGGGACCGTAGTTGTTGGAGCAGTTGGAGATGGTGGCCCTCACGCCGAAGGTGCGGTGCCAGGCGCGCACCAGGTGGTCGGAGGCCGCCTTGGTGGAGCTGTAGGGGGAGCTGGGGCGGTACGGGGTCTCCTCGGTGAAGCGCGCCGGGTCGTCCAGCGCGAGGTCGCCGTAGACCTCGTCGGTGGAGACGTGGTGGTAGCGCACGCCGAACTTGCGCGCGGCCTGCAGCAGGGCGAACGTGCCCTCCACGTTGGTGCGCAGGAACGGCGTGGGGTCGTCGATGGAGTTGTCGTTGTGGCTCTCGGCCGCGTAGTGCACGATCGCGTCGTGGCCGGGCACGAGCTCGTCGAGCAGGGCGCTGTCGCAGATATCGCCCACCACGAGCTCAACGCGGTCGGCGGGCAGGCCCGCGATGTTCTCGCGGTTGCCGGCGTAGGTCAGCTTGTCGAGCACCGTGACGTGGACCTCCGGGTGGTTGTTCACCACGTAGTGCACGAAGTTGGACCCGATGAAGCCGCAGCCGCCGGTGACGATGATGTTCTTGGGTTCGAAGTTCTCGGACAAGGTGGTACTCCCCTATTCCTGGTGTTCCTAGTAGTCGATGTTCCTGGAGTTGATGGCGCCGGCGGCGACCTGCTTCAGGTGCCCGCCGTAGACGGACTTGCCGTAGGCCTCGGCGGCCGCCTCGAGGGCGGGCGTGTCGATCCAGCCGTTCTCCCAGGCGATCTCCTCGGGCACGGACACGGGCAGGTCCTGGGCGCGCTCCACCGAGCGCACGAACTCGGAGGCCTCGTAGAGGGACTCCATGGTGCCGGTGTCCAGCCAGGCGTAGCCGCGGCCGAGGGTCACCACGGAGAGTGACCCGTCGTCCAGGTACATCTGGTTGAGGGTGGTGATCTCCAGCTCGCCGCGGGCACTCGGCTCCACCTTCTTGGCCATCTCGGTCACGCGGCCGTCGTAGAAGTACAGGCCCGTGACGGCGTAGGAGCTCTTGGGGTGGGCGGGCTTCTCCTCGATGGAGACGGCGTTGAAATCCTTATCGAACTCCACGACGCCGAAGCGCTCGGGGTCGTCCACGTGGTAGCCGAAGACGGTGGCGCCGCCCTCGCGCTCGGCGGCCTCGACGGCGCGCTTGAGGTGGCGCGACAGGCCGTTGCCGTAGAAGATGTTGTCGCCCAGAACGAGCGCGCAGGGCTCGCCGGCGATGAACTCCTCGCCGATGATGAAGGCCTGCGCCAGGCCGTCCGGAGAGGGCTGCTCGGCGTAGGAGAGGTTCACGCCGAAGCGGGAGCCGTCGCCCAGCAGACGCTGGAAGTTGGGCAGGTCGGCAGGGGTGGAGATGACCAGGATGTCCCGGATGCCCGCCAGCATGAGGGTGGACAGCGGGTAGTAAATCATGGGCTTGTCGTAGACCGGCAGCAGCTGCTTGCTGGTGACGAGCGTGAGCGGGTACAAGCGCGTGCCGGACCCCCCGGCGAGGATGATGCCCTTCATAGGTTGGACCTCCAGAGTTGGGCGTTCACAGTTGCTATCAGTATACGCGAGAGGGCACGCGGACTGCGAAGCTGCACAAAAGAAGGACGGAGAGAGCCCAGCATGCAGTCTCTTTGGTTCGCGTCCTTACGAACTACAAGACTCCAACCATTTGGGCCATATTTTGTCCACCGCACTCGGCCAGTTTTCAAGGGCGAAGAACAAGCACGTATTACAGATATACACTCTCCTGCTGTCTGCTAACTGTCGGTTTTGTTATACGAGCAGATCAAAGAGCCAGCATTCAAAATAAGCGTCAGACAGCACAGGGACTCGCTCGTGAAGCACCGAATCCTCGAAGGAAAGACCTTGAAGGATGTGCTGCATTTTCGCCACGTTTATTCCGATTATGCCAGCCATGTCGAGTGATCCCACCTGTTCAGGACTATCAAATCGGGTCCTCCTTTCGTTCACAGATGCTTTGTAGGACCGCTTAACAAAATCATCAACCTCAACGACACTCGAAAGATATTCCTCATCGCCAACGAACTTGAAGTCCTTCCAAGGCCCCAGCATAGGATAGTTGAGGAAGAGCTTTCCTGAATCCGTGCTGTTAGAGAAAGCCTTGCCAAATCGCAGGAGCCATTCGGGGTCGAACTACCCAGACCCAGACCTTCCCGCGTCCTGCGGTTCGCAATCGAACACCAAGACTACGTCCGTATATGAAACACTCAACAAGTCCGCATCGTCCGGATGCCTTTGAGCTAGCAAGGAGCGGAGATCGACGTCCTCATAATCACCGTCGTACTCCTCGTCTATGACCCTCAAGAGCTCATGAATATTCGTGCAAAACGAGACGAACGCGTAGTCACTACTTTTATTTAGAAGTTCGAGGAGCCTGCCTGGCAGTCGGGGTTCGCCCTTCTCCCCATTACAGTCAGAAATGAGCTATTCGATACCCCGTTGATGCATTTCCCCGGTGTCGGATACGATTCAAGCAAGCCCGAAAGGGCCGCCGATCGGGCGCCCGCGTACGGCCGTCTGCCCCTGCCCCGAAGAGGGCCCCGGGGGGGGTGTTGCCGACGCGGGCGTCGCCGTTTCAGACGACTGATAGGAAACTGCCGGACCTCAGGGAAGACGGCCACGGCCAGGTAATGTGGGTGTCGCGGGAAACGGCTTCCGATCGACCGACGATTGGAGGATACCATGGCCAACAACGCAGCGCCCGCGAGGAGGGCCGTCCTCGGGCTCGACGTCGGAAAGGCCTCCCACTGGGCCTGCATACTCACCCGGGACGGGGAGGTCGCCGTCAGCCGCCCCGTCGCGAACTCCGAGCATGAGCTCGACAGGCCGTTCTCGCAGGTCGGAGAGGGGACCCTGGTCGTCGTGGACCAGGCCCGCAACATCGGCGCCCTGCCCATATCCAGGGCCAGGAGGGCCGGGCTCGACGTCGCCTGCCTGCCCGGCATAGCGGCGCACCAGGCCTCCAGGATGTTCGCCGGCGACGCCAAGACCGACGAGCGAGACGCCCACGTGATCGCCAGGACCGCCATGGGCCTGCCCGACGCGCCGCTGCCGGTCCCGGAACGCGACGGGAACCTCGAGGCCGCGAGGTCGCTCGCCTCGCAGTGCGACCACATGATGACGTGCGCCACGAGGGACAAGAACCGGCTGCGCTCCATCCTCTTGGAATCCTGCCCGGCGTTCGAGGCCCTGGTTGACCCCTCGGACCCGAGGTGGCTGCGCGTCCACGCCCGCCTCGGCGGCGCCTGGGGCGTGGCGGACGCGGGGAGGGCGTCGCTCTCCGCGCTCATGCAGGACGCGGGCGGGCCGGCGCGCGCGGACGCCTGGACGGCGATAGCCTCGTCGACGAGGCCTCCCGAGGCCATGGTGAGGGCCGAGAACCCGCAGGTGAAGATGCTTGCGAGGCATATATCCGAGGCGATGGAGGAGGCATCGCGCCTCGACGCCGAGATCGCGTCCCTGCTCGAGTCGGACGACACCTACGCGTGCCTGCTGACGATCCCGGGCATCGGCCCGAGGACGGCGTCGGAGCTGACGATAGCGATCAACATATCGTCGTTCCCCGACCACGACCACCTGGCCTCGTACTGCGGCATCGCCCCGAGGACCCGTAGGTCCGGAACCTCGATAGCGTCGGTGGCGGCATTGAGGCAGGGAAAAAAGAGGCTGAAGAACCTGCTCATATTCTCATGCAACTCGCTGACGAAGAGCGCGAACAGATTCGGCGAGTACTACCGCGCGTGCAGGGGCCGCGGGATGTGCCACGGCGAGGCGCTGAAGGCGGTCGCGAGGAAGAGGCTGAAGGTGATCTACGCGGTCATGCGGGACAAGGCCCCCTACGCGGCCTAGCCCCGCAAAAATGGAAGAGAGCTGCCGCGCCGATGGGCTGGCGCCAGCATGGAGAGAACCTAGGCCGCTCAACGGAGAAAACCGTTGACAAAACTATAGGAACATCCCCCGATCAGATCAAGGCCGTCTGCGACGCCTACTTCAAGGGCGATTTAGCCCAAGAGGCCATCTGCGACGCATACGGATATCCTTCGCAGGCAACGCTTTCGAGGTGGATTCGCCACGACGAGCGCTACGCGGCCTTTGTTCAAGCCAACAAGCGCAAGAAGGCCGAGCCGGCCACTCGATCCACCATCAAGCGCCCTTTCGCCGTAAGGCTGAAAGCCGTCAAGATGGCCCTCGAAGACGGAAAGACGCTTAAGGAAGTCTCTGATAAGTTCGAGGTCTGCGGCGCGCCGATGGTCTCGAAGTGGGTCACCGTCTACCGCCAGAAGGGCTTGGATGGACTCTTGACGAAGGACGACATAAAGCAGCAGCCGCTCGCCGGAGCGGATCGAGAGATACCGGATGATGTGGACGCGCTCAAGCGCGAGGTAGAGGCGCTCCGCCTCGAGAAGGCCATCCTCAAGCAGAAGATCGACATCCTAAAGACCCCGGCGTCGACTTCAGGGAACTCACGAAAGGGGAGAAAACCCAGATGGTCGACGCCTTGTACAGGGATTTCCCGCTGAAGACGCTGCTCAGCGCGATGGGGATCAAACGTAGCTCCTACTACCATCGCCAATCGCGTCACCGGCAGGCGCACGACCTGCTACATACTCATCTTCTGCCTGCCGCTCTCCTTCCTCGTCTTCGCGACGACTCCTCGCATCGAGAAAGTAGCGTCCCGGTGATACGGAAACCTCGAAACACCCGATACTGAAACAGAGTAATCACCGATACCGAAACAGCGAAACGGGCGGTGCTCACGTTGCGAAATGCTCAACCTCACGACACCAACGGACGAGGGAACTCATTTCACCTTCATTTTCAGCATTTGAAAAGCAAGGGAAATGACGAAGACGTACATTAAACGAATGAGAGCTGCCAACTATCAACGCAGCTCGGCAGCGCTCGGCTACAATTAGCATTGCACTGCAACCATTCACAGAGGAGTCCCCGTGCCTTCCAACCCGGACATTTCGGTAATAATTCCCGTGTACAACCCCGGTCCACACTTTGATGAGTGCATTGAATCGGTTCTGTCTCAAGCCGGCTGCTCCCTTGAAGCGATCTTTGTAGACGACGGCTCCACCGACGACTCCCCCGCCATTCTTGACGAGCTTGCCCAAGGCGACTCTCGCATTCGAGTCTTCCACCAGGAGAACCAGGGGGCTGGTCCCGCTAGAAACCTTGGAATTGAGCATGCCGCGGGTGAGTACATTGCGTTCATGGATTCAGACGACTACTACCCGACCGATCATGCGCTTTCCGATTTGTTGACCGCTGCCAGAGACAAAGACGCCACCATCTGCGGCGGGTCCATGGCACTTCTAAACCAGGAAACGGGAACGTTCATTGACGCGTTTGCAGACGACGAGCTCTACGTGTTCGACCACGAAGGCTGGCGCAACTACGCAGACGACCAGATGGACTACGGCTACCAACGGTATATTTTCCGAAAAGACCTATTTGAAGATACAGCCCTGCGCTTCCCAGCTCGACGTTGGTATGAGGACCCCCTCTTTTTCGTACCCGCGATGTACAAAGCCCAGCGCTACTATGTGTTGTCGGATGCAACATATATTTACCGCATCGCACACAAGCAGACCAACTGGACCCCACGCCTCGCCTGCGACCTACTGAAAGGTTCCATGGAGAACTACCGCTTCGCACACGAACACGGCTTCATCAAGCTTGAAGACACAATCATGCATCGTCTGGCCACTGTCGACTGCCCACATGTCGTGTTCAACATCACGGATGAAGAAGTAATCAAATGCCTCGGCGACTTCCAAGCAATGCTCAACGATCTTGATAAAGACGAAGTTGTCCCCAGTCTTCGCGAACTCGGCAAGAGGTCGGAATACTTAGACGTTGTAGTTCAGGAGCTCGTTGATGAACGTGCGAACACGGTGAAACTAAAACAAGAATTGGCCCAGGCCCACGCTGCCTATGACAAACTGAAGAATCGACACGAAGTCGCCCTCGTAAGGCTCGCACGTAGAGTAAGCATGTCGGGGTTCTACCGAAGACTTCAAAGCGTAGCGCACTTCTTTTTGAAGCACCAATAGAAAGGGCATGGCGACCAATCGGGGTCGCCATGCCCGAAAAGCGTGGCTTTTAACTACCGAAATAGCTTTCGACCCACACGGAGCAAAAGTCTTCCAACGCGGCTCGGTAAACAGGAGGCGTAAAGCCTTCGCACCCTTTCCGCTTGGATTTCGGCGAACTCATCCGCACGAACTAGGGCGCACAGGGACTTGCATGCATCCCCGCAAGAGAGCAAGGATGAACGAAGCAAAGGTTCAAAGACCTTCGAATCGGATTCAGGAAGCCCTGGAAGGTTTGCCTCCGCCGCTTGGAGAGTCGAAAGAATGTAAGAAGAGAAATACCCCTCCCCTTTCGAGAATGCGAATTCGAGATCGTCAACCGAGCAGGGAAAGACAGCTCCATCGTTTGAGAACATGGGGGCAACGCTCGCAGATACGCCCCCATTGGAAGATCCCGTCTCGAGCATCACCGTATCGTGGGGCTGCACCTTAATCCACGGCAGGAATTTGGTACCAAGTCGGTATTCCCTTGTGCCGCGGCACTCCTCCTCAACGGCTACCACGTAATCTCGCTTAAGATCGCGAAGGTCTTCGTACAGCCATCTCTTCGAAGAAATGAAATTGCGAACCATCGCAATACCAGAGTACAAGCGAGACCCTTCTTCACTCAACGTAACGTCGGAAAATCCGTCCGAAGGAAACAAGCTTGGCAAAAAGACCTTGTTGCAAAGATTTCCAACTTCATTCCAAGAGCGGAAGAATCGAACAGAGTACGAAATACCCGCTCGATCCAGAGCAGCAAGCTCGTCGTCAACAATGGGACGATACGGATCGATGAAGCCCGTCCTGGTCCATCCGCAGGTGGTTACAATCACCTCACGAGACTTGGCATATTTCTTCTTCAGCTTTTCCTGGGCGACATAATATGAATCATCACGATTGCCCCCAGACAGATGAAGCACCGACGCGGGCAGAACCATTACGCTAGCGTCTACATCCTGGACCTGAAGCGAGAGATCTACGGCATAAAAGTGCCAGCCGTTGCACGTCTCCTCATCAAAATGCACCTTAGAGAACAAATCCTTATGGCAACCGAATAGGCACTCATCCAGGGTGGAGACCATTGTTGGGGACTCCGCAGTATGGTGGCGCCAAAGCTTGGAGCCCTGGTACATACCAGAAACCATTTTGCGGCAGTATCCACCCTCAGTCTCGACTGCACCCGCAACGCCAACGAGCAAATCATGATTCTCACGGACTTTCTCGATGAACTCCGAGATAAAAGAGCCGTCCAAAAAGACAATATCCTGATGCGAAAAGAGGACCACATCAGACTCGGCAACATCAACGGCATGATTATAAGCCGCCGCTGCGGAAGACCAAGCGCGCTCCCTATTGTCCATCGCAATCAGCTGGACCCTGAACGGAAGATCTTCGACGGAATGGCGAAAGCGTTCAAACTGCTCGAGCTTGTTATACACGCATGCAATTGAAAGGTCGTAAGCCATTTACTCCCCCAGATACACCGAAGCAATCTCATCTTCAAAACGAGACCAATCACGAGATTGGGCCGTCTTAATACCACCAGAAATGAGACGGTCACGAAGTGCTTCGTCTTCGACCAAAGATTCAATCATAGCTGCTGCCTTGCCCTCTTCTCCATGGTTAATAAGCAAGCAGTTTTCCCCGTTTACAAGGTACTCGGCGTTACCGGGGTTCGAAATGGCAACTGCAATACCACCGGTCGCCATCATCTCAAGCGGAGGATAGGAAAAGCTCTCCAGCAGACTCGTCTTCAGGAGAATATGACAGTCCTCGTAGACGGAATGTATCTCCTCGCTCGGAATGGCATGGAGAAACCTATCCACGCGATAAAAGCTCTTAGGTTCACCGTTGTAGGAAAGATACCAAACCTCATATTTTTTGGGATCAAGCTTGTCAACGATACGGAACGCCTCGTCGACGTTCTTGTAGTCAACCTTGCAATCGCCCTCGATCAGAATGCGAACCTTGCCGGAATACTCGCGCTCCTTCACGCTATAGCGTTCAACGTCCATTCCGTTCTTTACGCAACGTGCCGATACCCCGTAATCCCTCTTAAGCCATTTCTGACACCAGGGAGACATGGTAAAGACGTCAAGGCCCGACAAGTAGGTTGCGGACGCGGCAACACGATGCCAGTCAAGAGGATGATAAAAACCGGGCTCGTAATTCTGAACGAAATACAAGCGATGGTCGGCTTTCCTATAACGCTCAACAAACTGAGCCGTTTCCCAGAAAGTCGCGACAAGACGCTGAAAAGTTCCGTCAATAGGACAGTCATCAATAGCGGCAGGAAGAACACGTCGATTAATAACTGGAATGCGACATCCCTGCACCTCGACCCAGCGATCTTCGCCCATGCCATCAATTATTGTTACATCGATGCCCCTACGCTGAAGAAAGGAGGCGTGACGCAAGGTCACGATATTGCCCCCGCTAATATTCAAAGACGGAACCGCGAAGGCAATATTGGACGGCATCACATCATGAATGAAATTGACCAACGACATGCCGGAATTAAGTGTCGTACGATGAGCGGAGCATTCCTCGTACGCTTTCTCAGCAAGTACCCTCCTCCTCGTGGCATCATCGATGAGGTTGATGAGAGCGTCGTACCACTGTTCAGTCGTAGAGCACAGGATTCCGGTCTCACCATCGACAACCTCGCTTGCGAAAGCACCAACATTACTTGCAACAGTCGGAACCTTAACGAGACTTGCCTCAACCCACTTATTCTCAGATTTTGCGCGATTGAACACGGAATCTGCCAGCGGTGCAATGTTGATGTCTACCTTCGAGATGAGCTTGGGCAGGCGGCGCCAGTCACAGAACGGGAAGGCTTCGACCCTGTCCGCCATCCCAGACAAGGCATCAGGAATCGTCAGCTCACCTACAATGCACAGTGTAACCTCAGGACGCTCCTGCATTACGCGCGCAAGAGCAGGGAGCACGAGTTCAAAGTCGTCATTATGAGTAATGCTGCCCGAGAAGTAACCAATGCGGAACCTGCCATCGCGAGGCTCATGCGCTTTCTTCCAAGCATGCCTCTCGCGCTTGGTCACGGCATCGATAGAGACGTACGGGAACACGTCGCGCTCGCGCACGGCTTTGCTACAGAAATTGAGCATCTCTTCAGAAGCCACGTTTCTGTTGATGCATACCTTAGGCAGGTACTTTTTAAGCTCGTTAGCCATACCTTCGGTAGTAGTAATTACCCCGTCGCACATGAGCATGGTCTTCTGCATAGCGCGAACGCCGTCATCGTACCCACGCTTCTGTTCCTCAGAAAAAGTCGACAGAAACGGAATGAGGTCAGTGTACTTCGTATCAATAACAAGATCGTCGATATCGTAGAGGACGGCCTTGCCCAAAGACTTGGCAAGCATAATGAAACGCCCAATTTCTTCAGAGTAAGGACAGCGGAAAATCACAAAAACGTGAGCCGTACGAACCCAGTCCTCGTCTACATCCCAGGCCTCAACCTTGCGCGCGCTCACACCGTGTGCAACAAGCTGTTCAATTTGATGGTCAACACGATAGCGAATGGGGTGCGGAACGGAATAGGCGCATCCATTGACAAACAGGACATCCGTGAAGACGTCCAGAGGGTCAACAAACTCGTCACCCGGCTTCCGACTATGCACGCGAAAGCGAGAAGTGCGCACCCTCACCCTATCGGTGAAGGCGTAGATTCCATCTTCGTCAAGAAGTGTTAAGGCATTAGCACAAAGCTGCTTGATCCTAGAAATACTCGGCATATAACCCCTTCAGTCTAGAGGTAAAAAGTAATGATTGGAATCATATTAATGGAGAAGATTGCAGCCAACAACGCAGCAGACGTAATGAGCACGTTCCCCTCCGAGCGCTTCTTGCCCGGACGAAGCATGCAGCACAAGGGAAGCAAGACAAGCGGGAACAGATACCGTCCCTGAATTCCAAGAATGCAATCAGTGACTTTATCGACCTCGAGGCTCCACTCGCGCATAGTCAAAACCAAAAGCAACAGGTTTACCAAGCTGAGAACGCAAACAAATACCTTATCAACGCCGCGAACGAGTACGCTACAGTCTTCATCGCTATAGAACAGCACCACTACCTGAAGAACCAAATAGACATACACACAAGGGGTCCAGGTAGCCAGATTAAGCGATGCAAGAAATTGGCCAAGGTACGAATCAATCCAGAACGGACCAGCAATCCAGATGGAGTTAGCTAAGATGCGCGCGCATTCTGCGGGAGAGCGCATAAGCTCAAATGAAGCTGGGAAAAACGAGCCGTGATAAAACACGACAACCAAAGCCGCAAGCGCGCAGCAAACTAAGAAGATACCGAGGTAAGCCGCAAGAAGCCTCTTGCCTGACAACCTCCTATTAAGGAAAACAAGCCACAGTAGAGCTAAGGGGGCAAACATCATTTTCGCCAAAGCCATCACAACCGTAAGTGCGGCGAAAATTAGCCATTCTTTCCTTGCAATCTCTTTCTGAGAATTCAATTTAAGGAAGTGCACAACAAAGGCAATTGCAGCGATATTCACCAATACATCCGCAGACAAAGAAGCTTCTTGCTGAATCAACATCGGATTAAGAAGAAACACCATCAGCGCGGTCTTTCCACACGGAAGCAGGCGGATGATGTAATACCCTGCGGCGCAGAACAACGCGCCGTTGACCACGCGCGCGATGACAACTGCAACCATCGCGTTCACGTTCAATACGCGCAAAACCGAGATAACCATCGCCGGAATCGCGTACAGGCCATCCGCATACGCCAAATAACGATCGTACGAAATCATCGAATCCCACGAATCTGGAGTCGAAATCGACGCATAGAGATCAGCATAAGTATGAGGGAGGGAATCTGGATCAAGCACTTTCGGCACAAGAAAACTGCCCGAGTGACGACCAAACAAATCAAGTGCTTGAGCGATATGAGCATGCTCATCTGGGACAGTGCCCGGAATAATGAATAGCCCGAAAGCTAGAACGGCAGGAACGGAAATAAGCAGAAAGACTTTCTGAACATCATTTGAAAAGCGCCGTGCCAGGAACGCAAATTCGCAAAGGAGACAGGCGAGCAACAGCGCGGGAATAACCATAGAGGCCTTCCCGACTAGCCCAGCTTTATATTCCAGAACATTCGTAAAGAGCATCGCAATTGCCAGTAGCGAAGTCGCGAAATACGTGAACATGAACAGCCAATCGCGCTTCGCATTGTCCAGCTTCACGCTCGCGGAGGCATGAGCCCCGAAGGTTGATATTGCAGTCATCTAACAAATCTCATTTCTGATAGGGACCATATTCAATCGGACCAAGAGCATGGACTATCGAGGGCTAGTCATCGTCATCCCGGTATAGCTCCTTCTCTACGATGGCCAGCCTCTGTGTCAAGTTTTTGATGTTCGCTGCTTGCTTAGTTGCAACCACACTCAACATGAGCGAAAAAGCCAGTAACAAAAACAAGCCAAAGAAGAACACGAAGTTCGTGGTCAGCACGAAGCCGAACAACTCGCCAATTGCACCAATGAAACCGGGGAAAATCGCTGCAATGAGGATTGCCACCGACAAGGACAGCCAGAAAAATGAATAGCGTAAGGACAACTTGCCCTTGGATACGAGATGGATCACATAGACGAAGAACACGACCGCAAATATCGCGGCAAGGATCTGGGTAACAAACGTCATTTCAATCACCCCTCATGACCGGTAAGGGCAACAATCAAGATGGCCATGGTCACCTTTATCATGTAGTAGACGCTAGATAGGCCTCCGATGGAGGATTTTCCTCCTTGACGTTCGCGCATCTCCACAGAAACGTCCCTGACCTTGAGGCCGCGCTTGAGACAAAGCGCGATGGATTCGGGCTCTGGATAGTCAGTCGGGTACGACTCGGCAAACAGGGCAATCGTCTTGCGACCGCATGCGCGAAAACCAGACGTAGCATCGGTCACCGTGGCGCCCGTAAGCACCTTCAAGAGTTTCTCGAACCAGGTAATACCCACTCGGCGAAGCCACGTCGATTGAAAACCTTCATTGACCTCCAAGAAACGCGACCCGATTGCCAAATCAGCCCCATTCTCGACCTCAGCAACAAGCCTAGCGATATATGTCGGGTCGTGTTGCCCATCACCATCCACTTGAATATCAATGTCGTAGTTGTTTCGAAGCGCGTATTTATGACCGCACTGAACAGCTCCTCCGATACCAAGATTTTGTGCCAAATCCAGAACATTCAGCCCGTTAGCGCGACATACGGCAAGAGTGTTGTCTTTAGAGCCATCATTAACAACAACATAGTCATAGCCTGCATCGACAACGGCTTCAACCGTAGACAAAATCGAATCTTGTTCATTATATGCGGGAATTATCACAAGAACCTTGCTCACTTTGCCCCCTTAACGTCATTGCTGGCCTGGCTTTTTCCGTAAACGCGGTTAATCAAGCGTGCAACAGGCCTAGGCCAAAACCTACAGAGCATGGCATAGTCCTCCATCGTTCGCGTGTCATCTTTAATCAAAGCAGTGGTCTCAGATCCCTCGTGGATACGATGGTGCATGAGCACCTGAGAATCATAGTAGAAATCTCCATCAAGCTTCGAATAACGTTCCCAAGCGTCCCAGTCCAAATCACATTTGAAAGTCTTCTCGAAAGGGAAAGTTGGTAAGTTGGCCATATTCAACGTCACCGAGGGACAACACACGGTCGACCCGACCGAAATGACGCGGCGGCGAACCCAACGTGAAGAGGAATGCTTTCCGTCCTTTATTGGAGAAAGCAGCATGCGCTTCACACGAAGCAGCTGATTGTCATCAACGTTCTTCCCATCCCTCAACTCGCCATAGTTGGTAAAGAATATGAGCAGCTTGTCTACTCTGTTCGCAGCAGAAAGAAGATGAGCCGCATACTCAGGTTCATAGATATCGTCCTGGTGCGCAACGGTAACGAGAGAAGTGTCAGCGCAACTTACCGCGTAATTCCAGTCATCAGCGATCCCAGGATTTCCATCCCGAACGTACAACTTAACGGAATAGCGCTTAGCAAGCTCACGCGTTGCATCGCACGGAGTCGAAGTGGCAATCAACACGTTAGTCTTTACGGTCTGCGCAAGCAAGGATTGAAGGCACTCTTCAAGAAAGGGGCTCTCTTTGTACGCGCAAAGCACAAATGTATGGTCAGTAGGGCAAAAACCCATTCAAGTATCCTTCGATCAAGCTACTCAATTTGTCATCAATCATTATACTTACGTAGTAACCAAATAGACCGCACTCAGAAGAGCACCACAAGCAGCACCCGCCGGTCATGCTTTCAACCGCTCTCATCTTCGAGCTCGGCCGTTCAAAGGATCGTCTCATGGCTCTTTCCCTACCAAAGGTCACCATCATTATCCCCGTCTACAATGCAGGACCAAGCATCAACCGTTGTATTGAGAGCATCCTCGCCCAAACGAATAAGTCTTTTCACGTACTCCTAATTAACGATGGTTCAAGCGATGACTCACTTGAACGCATTCAACAAGCGGAAAAGGACAATCCAACCCTTTTCACCGCCCTCACGCAGAATAATCAAGGGGTATGCGCCACAAGACACCGGGGAATCCAGGAGTCAAATACCGAGTACATAATGTTCGTTGACAATGACGACTATCTTGATCCCGACTACGTCGACGTTCTTCTCAGCAACATCGAGCACAACAATTCCGACCTCGTTATCTCCGGATACCGAAGAACAACAGAAAAGAAAGTCCTCTTCGGGGTGCACGCCCCGGACAATGCGTACACCCCGTATAAGATTACCGCGCCCTGGGCCAAGATATATAGGCGAGACCTACTTCTCAATGAAGAAGTGCGTTTCCTTGAGACGAACCTAGGCGAAGATATTCTATTTAGCCTCGCAGCCTACAAGCATGCAAAGTCGATTCAATGCGTTGATTACATTGGATACAACTGGTATTCGAACAGTTACTCCGTGTCTAATACCAAACAGCAGGGCTTAAAGGAAGAGTGCGATCCGCAAATTCTACTCAATTCGCTTAACGACCTCTACCCAATCAAGTCAGATCGACCGGCACTTTTCGTCTACTTTATAGTCCGCTACGTGGTCTGGTATTTGCTTTTTTCCGGTAGAACGGCAACTCGCGCACGATTTACACAGGTTGCTGACTCCCTATTTGCCTGGCTCGACAAGAACGGTTACAAGCTCAACTTCCATTTCTATAGCAAAGAGATATCAACTGAAAGCCTATTCAACCGCGTTGCCGTAAGCACGCTCTACGGATTGAGTCGCTTCCACCTTATTCCACTGTTCGCGAGGCTGTATTGCAAGGGCCAGCCCACGCGAGACACCACGGGACACTGAATTCGCAGACAGCCCTTACCCTTATGGCCTATTAAGACCACAGATCTCTGGGACAAATGAGCTTTCGATACAGACTTTCAACCTTGCGAAACACGACATCATCAGAGTAGCAATTGCTAATATGGCGATGTGCGGAATCACCCATACTCTGAATTAAACCAGGCTCGCATAGAAATTTCTCCATTTTCTCTGCCAACGCCTCAGACGAGCCGGGTTCAAACAAAAATCCCGTCACGCCGTCAAGAATGATATCGGGAGTTCCTCCTGAATTCGATCCAATTACCGGATTACCCACCATTCCCGCCTCTGCGGTTGTTAGACCAAAAGCCTCTCGCGCTGAGCACATGAGTTCCACATCAGCTTCCTGATGGAGTCGTCTGCTGTCGGGTGTAAAAGAATGAAACGAGACGAAATCATCGATACCCAAAAGGCGGCTATAGCGCTCGAGCTCGGCTCTATATGCATACGGGTCATTGCCCGTAATAATAAGCCTGAAATTTAAATACCCTTTATCCTTGATGCGCTTAACCGCATCAAGCGCAATTCGATGACCCTTGCTCTTTTGAATAGTGCCAATCATCGCAAAAGAAATGCAAGCACTCTCGGAATGCACCTTACAGCTTCTATACGGGACACCGTCTGCAATAACAACTTGACTACAAGACGGTAAAAACCGCGCATATTCATCCCTTATCGCATTGGATACAAAAGCAACGGTAGATTTCGAGCTGTTGATGAAGTCAATCGAACTCTTCTCTCCATCAATATAAATAAGGTTATCCTTATGAAATTCGCGAAAATGCCAGACATGAGGTATATCGAGAGCATTTGAAAGAATAGCGCCCACGTTAACCACGCTGCTGTTGCTGTGTATAACGTCAAAATCTTTAAATAGATCTAACTTTGATTTAGGCACACTCCGAGTAAAACGATATGCAATCTTAAAACAATTCGAAAGAGAAGCATTGGAGTGCTCGGGAACCATCCACCATGAATACCTCATACAGATGATACTTGCACCAGCCTGTTGGATAGCGATAGTTGCCGGGCATTTTTTAGCAGGAACAAGAACAGAGACAACATGGCCCGCGTCTTGAGCGTGTCGAACTAAGGACAAGAGAGCGCGCGTTGCCCCTCCGACACTTTTTTCATGTGACACATACAAGATGTTCATTTCGCTCCTCGGTCGTTTCGTCTCACGCACACACTAGCATTAAAGCCCTATAAGCTAAATAGCGCCATATTCAACAGCAACACAAGTATCTTCGCACCAACGAACCACCTAAGTGCCAACCATGAAATACTATCTACAACTTTCTCAGCAGCAACACCAGCCAGACCACCGAAATCATAGTGAAGCAGAACAAGCCACAAAGTAAGGATACGGTCGCACCGTTCATGCCAATTGCCGAAACAAGGGGCGCAGCCGACACAACAACAACTGCCATTGCAAATGATACAGAAACAATGAGACATCCCTGCTGCCTTAATACCGTCAACACACCAGCGAGAAACCACACGAATGCGGTCACCATTCCACACACGACCAACAACGGGAACAAGTCGACGTACGGAAGTATTTCTACGCCAAACATTAGCTCCAACGCAAAAGGACCTATCCACATTGCAGCAGGATACGCCACAACAGCAAGGGCCAAGACGGCGCACGCTACTTTCAACACAAGCAGTGAAAACTGCTTGGTATCCCCTCGTTCGAACAGAAGAGCAAGCGGAGTAATAATCGGAACAATAAGAAAGTTGGCGCACGACTGGATTATGGCCACCGGCATTGCAATTGAAGCATAGGAGCCCAAGGCATTCGAACCAAGGAGATCATCGACTACAAGCCTTGGGTACTGACCAAGCGCTGCGATTAAAAATCCATAAACGGCATATGGCGCACTTTTCCTTAATAACCTCCAGACAGGAAGTCCGTATCCATGTTTCCAACCATCGGAATACTGGAAGGCCTTCTTTCTATCAAAGCCAAATACTACAAGGCCGGAAGCGATCGCTAAAGCAATAATCGCAACGATGAGATCCTTGGAAACAACAAGTGCGCCTATGAAAGCGACGGGTTCAACAACGGCTTTCACAATAAACGAAACACCGACGATGTCCAAGTGGCCGTTCTTTTGCAAAATTCCCTGATAAACATCCGCATATGCTTCAGTCAAGCGAAACACCATATACGTCAGGATGCTTGCCGATTCGTAAATGCCATATCCACCTAAGGCAATAACGGCAAAGCAGACCAACAGAGACGCAGCACACGTAATGTGCCGCGACTGAAGATAGCAAGAATTGGAGAACTCGGGCTTGACATCGGATACCTGAAAGTTTCGCATACTAAAGTGAGAAAGGGACAAAAGAGTCGATCCTATCGACATCGAGATAGCGAACACACCTGCAGCCGAGAACCCGCCGAGCAAAGTAACAAAATAGGTTAACAGCCACTGCGACACAAGATAGGAAAAGTTACCGAGTGAATTCCACGCCATATCACGTGCTATTCCCTTACTGCTTATCATCGATGTCAATCCGAATCCTCCAATTGATTTAGGCAATTATGGCTTCAACTTTACTCGCCAACAATGGGGGGGCTAGAAAGCTAGAACGCCCACACTCGCAGCATCTTCAGAATGGCTCTGCGCTTGATGCTGCAGTAACATCCACGTTGTCCCGCTCCGACGACGCATTCTGCGAACCGATAGCGCTTGCATCTTGGTCCCCCGAAGCCGCAACGGAATCCCCCCCCCTCCGCCGCCGCTTCACCCGAGACGTTCTCTTCGACAAAAGCTTCTATCGCACCCGATGTTTCTTCGTAGGCGGCGATTGGCTGGAACAACCGCTCTTAAGCTTGCGGATATATGATAATCGGGGACGCAACCAATTGCATTAGCGTTCAAATATCAGGCTAATTGCCCAAATACTGATTTGCCTTCGCGACGAGCCAGTTGACATCCGTTCCGGCAGGGCAGCTCGTCGATGAATACCACTTGTGAATTCCGACATTATCGCCCATCGTTAGATGTCTCCAGCCCTTAGATCTTGCAAGTGCAGCCATAAGCTGCGCACTCGTATCAAGGGTGGCATACGAAGGCGGATTAGCCGTAGTACCCACATGCTCAATAGACACCGAACGCTTATTCCACTCCCAGTTGCCTACTGCCCATGCCGTATCGTTAAGGCCAACATACTGGTGAATCTGCCCTGGAGCCACGCCATAATGAGCAGAGGCTTCGCGTGTCCCCCAAAATGTATTATCAATCTGGGAAAGCGATGTACACTCCGAGATGTGAATCACAATCACGCTCCAATCTTCGCCATAACGAGTAGAAGAATAGTGAGCGCAGCCCTTCCACTGAACGCCGCCAAGAGCCGGCGGAATATAAGTCGCTTTCTCAAACGCGAACCGCTGATCGGCAGAGCCATTGTCCTGACACAGCGAAAGCGTACCGTTAGAGAGACCTAGTACAAGTCCACTTGACGCCTGAATCGCATAGCCCTCTCCCCTGTTATAAACCAAATTCCATTTTTGCGCGCCACTTCCGTTACGGGTCCAAATTTGAACGCCGATACCAGCTGACTGATTACCATTCTTGATATCAAGCGGCTTACAAGATTTCGCACTAGATATCTCATAAGTTCCATCGGAATTCTTGCGAACGTCCCAAATCTGTGCCGCCGTTCCATTCGAACCATAAAAACCTACTGATGCTCCAGCGGCCGTTGAACCACCAGACACATCGAACACCTGCGACCGATTCGACATAAGATGAATGGTATACGACCCCTCAGAAAGAACACCCACGCTCTTTGCATAAAAACGAACGCCAGGCAGCTCAAGCGAATCAACCATGCCCAAAGTCGAAGAGGAACTCGAAACACAGAGATACTGTCCCGTGGCTGCATTCTGCAATGCAATCTTTCCGCTAGACAACGCACTGTGCCATCGCTGAGAATCGGCACCGCTGGCTGTCAACTGAACGAGTTTGCCCTCATCGGTTAGGGAAAGCACTTTCGCGGAACCGATGCACTCGATCTCATACGTGTTATCCAACCCGGTAACCTTACTCACATACCATTTTTGAGCAAGCGTATCGTTCGATGTATACAGTTGAACCGCAGCGCCGTCCTCCATGGATCCGCCAGCTACATCCAAAACTTTCGAAGCTGTAGTCGACTCAAAGGAAAAAGCTCCCTCACTCAAAAACTCTGTAACCTGATGAAGCGAAAACTTTTGGGCAGCACTTCCATTGGGAAGATATACGTCCAAATTCGCCTGATCGTTATCAGAAGCTCCAGCAACATCCAATACCAAACCGGTCGACTTGCTTACAAAGGAGAATGTGCCGTCCCCATTATCCACTGCGGCAAAAAGCCTATTCGCATTAACATCATCGCAAGCCCACTGCTGAACATTATTACCCGGAATAAGCCCGCCATCAGTAACATCAAGGGCATTCTGAGATTTGGCATTACGAATCAGATAGTAGCCATCGTGATATTCAAAGTAGAACAGCTGAGCAAGCGTACCGTTACTGCTGTAAAGCTGAGCATTTGCCCTGTTGGAATTTGAGCCTCCGGCAATATCAATGACCTTACCGGAGGAACTACAAGCAGGACTCAGCGTGAAGTACCCTTCCGGAAGAATGTCCTCGCATTTGGCAACACGCGGAGACGTGCTTAGCAATGCGAAGCGCGAATTGTCATCATTTGAACTTAGCTCAACATTCACACCATTAGACGCTTTTCCTCCCCTAGGTCCAAGATAGAATCCGGGTCTAAGAGCGCTCTCAATAAGATATGAGCCGTCAGGTCGCTTGGTAACAATCCACTTTTGGGCATATGTGCCATTGGAGACATACTGAGCAATATTTGTTCCACCGGAAGCGTTTCCGCCGGCGACATCAATCACCATATTGGAGCCAACGTTCGTGAACGTAACATAGCCCTTATCGTCATGGGAAACGATCCAACGCTGAGCATTGCTCATATTCGACGTGTACAACTGGATGTTGGCGCTGTTATCTTTTGACCCACCAGAAACATCCAGTACAAAGGAATAGTTCCTGCTCGAGCTGACGATATACTCGCCATCCGGCAAATCAGACATATGAGCCGCAGCGTCAGCATCCTGTTCGGAGCGCAAACATTTAAAGTCGGACGGCGCAAATGCAACCGATAGCTCACGCGCATCGCCCCTGGAAACCGTAACAAGCTTGCCAGAATCGCTTGCGCCCAAAACACAACCCGTTGCAGCGTTAACGATACGATACAGGCCGTTACCTGCATCTTCGACAGCCCAATCATAAATCTGTGACGAGGGTGACGGACTTCCTTGCTTAACCGCTACCCCAGGAACAAAATCCCCGTCCTGAGCATATAGGTAGCGATAGGATTTCGCAGACTTTATAGCATAAAGACCCGTTTCATCATCAAGTTCAAAGCCAAACGACTGTGCAATAGTCCCGTTGGCGCTATAAAGCTGAATAGCGGCCCCGCTGTCCATACTACCGCCAGTCACATCAAAAACGCGACCGTCGGAAGCCGTTACAACAACAGATTGAGAATCGATTGATTTAACCTTAGAAACTACTCCCGCAGTATACAGCTTGAATCGCTGCGCAGCAGTACCGTTGTCGTCATAAACCTGGACATTCGCACTATTTGCAGTGGAGCCGCCGGCGAGGTCTAAGACAAAACCCGTCCTAACCGCAGAGCAGATTTTGACAGAGCCATCACCGCAATCGACAAGAATCCACTTCTGAGCCCAAGTGCCATTGGGCGCATACTGCTGAACGTTAGCACCAGCTTTTTTGCTGCCGCCAGAAACATCAAGGACTTTACCGGATTTCACATTCGTAATGGTCGCATAGCCATTCTCATCATAGGAAAACGTCCAACGCTGAGCCTTAGTTGCATTAGATGCATATAGCTGAAGATTGGCGCCAGAATTCGTAGATCCGCCAGCAATATCAAACACCTGACGCTCAGAGACAGAGCCAATAGCGTATTCAACACCCTCTTTTACAAGGCCCTTGCCCGAAGCGGCGAGATCATTGAGCTCCTGGCGAACGGTACGCGCCGGCGCAAGCGTCCATTTCTGCGCATCAGATGCGTTATACGTATAAATCTGAAGCGCAGACCCGCTTACGCCATTACCGCCCGGAACGTCGATGGCTTTACCGGATTTCGAATTGATGAACGAGTATTCGCCATTGCCGCAATCAACAATGGACCAATGCTGCGCGCAAGTGCCGTTGGATGAATACTGGGAGATTGTTCCACCATTGGAGACACATCCGCCTTGAGCCTCAAAGGGCTTTTCAGAGTTAACGTTTACGATTTCGTACAAGCCATTGCCAACCTGCTTAAACGTAAACATCTGAGCCTGACTATTATTGGCGTTATATATCTGAAGCCGCGCTCGGTTATCAGATGAACCGCCGTAGATATCCATGACAAGTTGCGGATCGAGAACGCTCTTTATAGCAAAAGCTGTATCAGTTGTTACGGCCGATGCGGAAGCGAACGTAAAACGCTGCGCGGTCGATTTATTCGGAGCCCAGATACGAACCGAAGTACCGTCCGCTGTGCTGCCGTTAGCTAGATCGAGCACCCAATTGCCCAACGCAGACTGGATATAGAACCCATTATCGGAAGCGCGAACGTGCCAAAGCTGACTATCGTCTTGAGCATAAGCCGCCTGGACAACCAAAGAGCCACTCTGCGCGTCTCCATCAGCCACGGTGAGATACTGCCCAGTTGATTCGTTCTTGAATCGATACGCCCCCGAACCAGCCGACTCAAGAATGAAGCGCTGATCAGCCGTTCCCTGGGCACCATACAAAGAAAGGCTTCCATCTTCGCGAACGGTAACGCTCGAGGAGTCTTTTCCAATCGAGTCGATGTAATAAGTTCCATCAGCAAGAACAAAATCAGGCAAATTGAGCACATTGATAAAATCAGCAGAGGAAAAAGCGCTCATGTCAACCGTGTTGGCGGTAATGCCATCGATGCGGGCTTGCGACGTATACTGCCACCCAAACTGACCGGCGCAGCTAAACGTGGTGTTGAGCTTAGGACCGTACTCCGCAATCCAAGATACACGTGGACGCACGCTGGCGGCTTTTAAATAGGTATCTGTATACCAACGTCCGGAATAAATTGAAACGTTGTTGATCCCAAAACCAGACAGCGTATTAAAGTACGCATTCACAATGCCCTCGTATGCCGAAGCACTATTGGGCGATATTGCATTTCCGTTGCTGTCGCGGAACGACTCGAGGTCATAAAAAATCGGTAGCGACAAATCGTATAGACCGTATTTGCTTACGATTTGCTGGGTGAAGTAAGCCTCACTTGTAGCGTCATTCCAATTCTGGGCAGTACTAAAAATATACAGGCCAAACGGAATTCCCAGACGGCGCACCTCGCTCAAATTGCGCTCAAACTGTTTGTCAAAATGACTCGTTGAGTGCGCGAAACGCAAAATGACAGCATCCACGCCTGAGTTTTTGACCCTATTCCAATCGATTGTCCCCTGCCACTCCGAGACGTCGATGACCTTAAGGGCAGGAGATGCAAACACCTCGTCGTAGCCGTTATAAAACGTTTTAGAAGCGTTGGAACCGCGCCAATACGGGAAGCCATTAGCCGAACGAGCATCGAGTGCCGCGGCAAGCGGCTCACCTTCCATCGAGCTACCGGCAGTATAGGTACCAAGGTCATCATCGGGATGCGCCTCGCCATAGGCAAGACGTTCCTCGAGCGTTGCATCGACGGGAAGCGTAGCATCGTCGGCAAAAACAGGAGTTGCCCCTAAGCTGCAAAGCAGCCCGAGAGCAACCAAAAGAGACGATGCGAGGCGGGTTTTGCTAAACATAAAATCAATCCATTCCGCTACTCACACAATTACACATAGGGACGACCGGCACCGATTGGGTTTCCGCGCTCGTAAACGCCATGTACGCCAACGCCCTGATTAGGCCACGAATCAATAATACGTCCATTACCAAGATAAATGGCGATAAGTCCGCGATAATAAATGACGTCGCCACGTTGCATGTTGTTAACACTCACGGGCATAAACGTGGCATTGTTGTACCAATTTATCGAATTGTAAGTCTGCCACGCCTGCCAGCGATGGTTATAGGGGTGCCCATGCTGCCAACCTCGTTCTCGGCAGTATTGGACTCAGCGAGCTGTCGAGTGTCTCCGCTTACCGAAGCTGCATCCTCGGCAAGAAGTTGAGACGTCGCCAACGGCGAGAACAAAAGGCCCGTAGCCAAAACCGCAACTGATAAAGCGGCCAGGCCACGGGCATATCGACTGCTGTTCATATCGGACCCCCGATCCAAATTACCATTGAATCTATGATAGTTCATATGAGCAGCAATAAGGTGGTGGTTGATTACTGAATGACGACCGCCTGCGCTCCTCGCTGTTTGTAGACCCAAGCAATCCAGTCCAAATCATACGTGGTGTAACCGTCAATCGTGTCGGACAGCATAACCTTATTCATTTGGGGGTCATAGCCTTTCAGAACCACCGTGTGCGAATTTGAGCAAGCGAAATAGCCACCCTGCCGTGCATAGATATTGCCCACGTTGCCCTGATGAACGGTCGTCCAAATAATGACGGGATGGCCATCGTCTAAATACTTACAGAGGTCGTAGAGAGATTGACCAGAAACATCGTATGACCTCAGCTTGCTACCCCTGCTCGCCAAGAAGTTGTTCGCAGCCCTATTGAGACCGGGCGCGCAGATTTCGTTGCCGTTGTTGTAGCTATGGGGATCGCCCCAGAAGCACCAAACAAAGTCCCAAGAGCTCCGCGGAATCCAATGATCAGCCATCTCACACGGCCCGATGCCAAATCCGTAGTAGTTAAGCACATTGGTTAGAGCCGCCGATTCACAGCCGTTGGGAAGACCAACGGAGTACTGATTGTAAACTGGGACAGCCAGATCTACCGCCTCAGGCGTATAGCTCGTCTGGGCAAAGTAAAATCCCTGCGCGTCGGAGCCATTAGCAGCGTAAATCTGAATATTGGCTCCATCGTTAAGCGCACCCCCGTTCACGTCCAAAACGAGTGAGTCGTTAAGCGCAGAACGAATGACAAAGGAGCCGCCGCCTACGTAGTCAACACGCCAGCGCTGAGCGGAGCTTCCATTCCCTTGCCACTGCTGAACGTTAGCGCCCGAAGCGCTCTGAGCATTCAGGACATCGAGAAATTTTTTGCTTCGGCAGTTTTGAATCGAAACGGTTCCATCCGAATTAACGCTGACGTTCCACTTTTGAGCACCAGAACCATTGGAAGTCCAAAGCTGCACGTTTGCACCATTGGAACGCGAACCGCCCGATACATCTAATACCTTGGAGCGATTCGAGGAAGTGGCAATGGTATAGACGCCCGTGTCAACCAATAAACAGGTAGTCAGTTTGAAGGCCTGCGCAGCAGTGCCGTTAGATGCGTACGTCCCGATATTTGTTCCGCTGCTCGTAGAACCTCCTGCAGCATCGAGAACCTTTCCCATTGCCACGTTAGCGAAGACAACACAGCCACTATCAATCCGAACAGTCCACAACTGGGAATCGTCATTGGTAAGAGAACGAACGCAAACGTTATCGTCCTCATCCGCCGTTAAAACCTTGCCAGATACCAGGCTCTCAATGGTATAGGTGTTATCCCGTTCGGCAACCTTTGTGATTTTCCACTTCTGAGCAAGCGACTTGTTGCTTCCATATAGTTGCACGTTGGCACCGTCAGCAGCAGAGCCGCCTACAACATCAAGAACCGCAGAAGAAGAGGCGGAATTCGAAATGGTAAAGAAACCCTCGGGCAAAAGCGAGGTCACTTTTGTGAACGCCAAACTTTGCGAGCCGGAATCAGTCGGGGAATCTCCGAATACGTTAGAACTTCCAACGGTCAACACCAATCCGGTCGCTTTATTGGTCGCTGTATACGAACCATCATCATTGCGCACAATGGAAAACAATTGATTTGCATTATTGCTGCCGATATTCCATTGATGGACATTGGTTCCAGGGCACAAATTGCCGCCATCAACATCAAGCGCTTTGCCAGACTGGGCACTCACAATCCGGTAGTATCCGCCCTCATATACAAACTTAAAGTCCTGCGCAAACGTACCATTTTCGGCGTAGGTCTGGACATTAGCTCCATTGGAAGAGGAGCCACCGGCAATGTCAAATACACGCGATAAATCAGTCGCCAGTGAAATGGTAAACCAACCATCCAGGCCAAGATCACTGCACGGCGCTACGTCTGGTGCAGTCGAAACAAAACGAACGTTTTGAGCGGGAGTCCCATTGTTCGCATAGGTTTGAATGTTGGAGCCATTTGAGGATGAGCCGCCCGCAACATCTAGAACAATGCCAGTCATAAGTGCCGACTGCAACCGGAATAGCCCCGCCGACGCCGAGGGAACGGCAATCCAACGCTGGGCACGCGACCCGTTGAATGAATACTGTTGAACATTAGTCCCCAACGAACAAGACCCGCCAGCAATGTCGAGCACCCTACCCGAAGAGACGTTTCTGATAATCAAATAGCCAGACTCATCATGAGAAATATCCCACTGTTGTGCCGACGTCATATTCGAAGCATAGGACTGAACATTGCCACCGTTGTCTTTAGATCCACCGCATACGTCCAGCACCTTGGTCTTGCCAACGCCAAGAGCCAGAATATAACGCCCATCAGCGATATTGCCGGCATTCTGTTGCGCCAACATGTCCAGCTCTTCACGCTGGGCGTTTAGATCATAAAATGACCAGCGCTGGGCACTCGTGCCGTTATCGGACCAAGTGCCCACGTTCGTCCCGTTAGCTGTGTTTCCCCCGGCGATATCAAGACAAATTGAGGAGTCAAGGGCAGAGATAAGCTTAATTGAATCGCCGTCCTTCACTGCAATCCACTTTTGTGCGGCAGAACCATTAGATGCGTACTGCTGGACATTCGTTCCAGACTGAGCGCTTCCGCCAGATACGTCGAGAACAAGCCCAGAGCCCTTACAGGCAAGCGTTACGAAACCGTCCGAGTCATGGGAGACGGTCCATGTTTGCGCAGACGAGGCATTGAGCGCATATATTTGAACATTCGCACCCGAAGACTTGGATCCGCCGGCGACATCAAGCGTCTGCCAACGACTCTTTGCCGAACGAATGAGATAGGTACCGTCAGCAAGATCTGAGACATGAGCAGCCGCGAGCTCGGCAATGATAGTTGCCTTAGGTTTTTCAAGCGTAAAAATCTGAGCCGTAGACTCATTGGCTTGATATAGACGAATTTGAGTGCCATCGGCATCATTTGCACCGGCGATGTCGATCGCATAATCATCATCGATAACAGGCGAAAAGATGAATCCATTACCAACCTGTCGAGCATGCCACGCAAGGCCCCAAGCATCGCTATCGCCAGCGCGCTGCGTAAGACGCGGATGGTCCGAGAAACAAGAAACATCATTGGGATAGCAAAGATACAGTCCCGATTTAACGTTCTTAAAGGCGTATCGGGCATCGCCAAGGTCTTCAAGAATAAACTGCTGAGCAGCCGTCTCATTTCTTCCATACAGCTGTATAGCCACGCCGGCACCCACCGATCCACCGGCGACATCGAGCACGCGATGCCCCGACAAAGTCGAGGTTAAGAAATAGGTGCCCGTATCGAGGGTCGAGTAGCTGGACAGATCAGCTGCCTCGGCAGAAGATTCAGACTCGACGGCCGCGTCGTCATCGGTCGCGCTGTCGTCATGAGCAGAATCGCCCAAAGACGAATTCCGAAAAGAATCATTCACGTCTTCAGCTTTCACAGCCTCTTCCACCGATGGACCAGCCGGAGAGACTTCAGCGAAGGCGGTCGAACCCGATTTAAGAACGACGGGCAATATTAGAAGTAGGCCCAACAAGAGCCCTGTTTGCAATGCAATGCAAACGCGCTTTTTATGACGCATGACATCCCCCAGACAGCCTCGTCAACACCAACGACACAACACTTGCCACCACAAACGGACGCATCATTTGACCATCTAAAATCATATGAATTGTTATGCAGTGAAAATGCTACGCGTTTGGTTATTTAATCGCAGTCCAGCGCATCATGCAAATCTTTGCGCAAAAAAGGCGGCCACCGTAAGCGAGCCGCCTTTGAGCTTAATAATTACTTTGAGCTTAGTAATTAACGACCTTCGTTCCATAGGGAATATTGTCGTAAATCCATTTGGCATGGTCGGTCGTAAGCCTGATGCATCCCGCGGACGCACGTTGTCCCATAGTGGGGTCCATCACGTTAAACGTCCCCGTATAGCAAGGCTGCGTGTGGAACAAATAGTCTCCGTAGAACTGCGTATAATACCAGCAGGTATATCCATGCCCAAACGAAAGTCCCTTTCCATAGACGGAATACTCGCCCAGCACGGTCGGCGACTCATTTTTCCCAGGAGCGCACTGCCAGAAAGACCATAACTTCCAGTTGCCACGAGAGCCCCTAAAAATACCTGTACGGCAGCCGACGGTGTCAGTCAAGATCAACCACTCCGTGTTGCTGTTGTACCACTGCGCTCGGTTATACATTGCCTGTTGATCCGCAGGCAAGGGCTGAACATACGTAGTTGCCTTGAACGTAAACCGCTGCGCCTTTGAATCATTGCTCGCGTATAGCGCAACATTCGTACCGTTTGCCGCATTTCCTCCAGAGACATCAATAACAAATGCCGTGTTAAGGGCGGATGACAATCTAAAGCCGCCGGATACGTACTCAATATACCAACGCTGGGCAGCACTGCCGTTTCTGGACCATTGTTGGATATTTGTCCCAGAGGAGGCAGCGGCATCTTTTACATCAAGAGCTTTGCCACTGGCGGCGTTGACGATTGTGCAGGAGCCATCAACGTTGCGTGAGAAATTCCATTTTTGAGCACCCGTATCGTTATTTTGCCAAATCTGCACATTCGCACCGTCAGCAGACGATCCACCGGAAACATCTAAGACCGAACCCGTGTGAGAAGCCATTCGAATGAAATACGTACCATTGTCGATGGTTGCGGAAGTAGCGCGCAAGCGGAATCTCTGCGCAGCGGAACCATTGGAGGAGTGGACTTGAACATTGGAAGTCGATGCAAAATTACCGCCCTTCACATCAAGCGAGAGATCTTGGTCATCCGCAGAGACAAACTCAATACCATTGCTATCGATTCGCGCCACCCATTGCTGCGCCTTCACATCTGCCGATGCCATCGTGCAAACATTGGTACCGGAAACAGCAAGTCTATTAGTTGAGCAAACAGATTCAAACGTATAGGTATTCTTCGCTCCATCCACCTTTTTAAGCAGCCATTTTTGGGCGAAGGAACCATTGTTGGAATAGAGCTGAACGCTGGCTCCGGAGTCAGCAGATGCGCTCGCGACATCAAGCACATAGGAGGAATTTGCAGACGGATAGATCTCATAAAGGCCTTCGTTCAGCAAGTCTTCTTGCTCGGCAAAAACAAACGATGTCTGGACGGAATCTCCCACAATAGCAGCAACCAGATTTGAACCGGATACCGCGAGCATTAGCCCCGTAGCCTTATTTATGAACGAATAGCTTCCGTCTTCATTGACAACGACGCTAAAGAGCTGATTGTCGTTGGGGTTTTCATCCCACTGTTGGACATTCGTTCCGGGGACAACGTCGCCCGCTGCGACATCGAGCACCTTACCGGAACCAGCATTACGCAGAACATAGTAACCGTCTCGATACTCAGCCTTAAATAGCTGGGACAGCGTGCCATTGCAGGAATACGTCTGAACGTTGCCCCCGTTCTTCAATGAGCCACCGGCAACGTCAAGGGCAACAGCGCCATTTGCGGAGGGAGAAATAACGCACCAACCCTTGTCTTTCAAAATGTCATCGCAAGGGTCAACTGAAGCAGGGTTTGTGGCAATAAAGCTGAAACGCTGCGCAACAGTTCCATTCGAAGTATATAACTGCACGTTTGTCTGCGAGTTCAGAGAGCCGCCGGCAACATCAAGTGTACGCTGTTGCCAAACAACAGAAAGAAGTCGAACGCTTCCATCGCCATTCGGCACCGCAATCCACTTTTGCGCATAGTTCGCATCGCCACAAGCCGTGTATTGCTGGACGTTCGTTCCCAAACAAGTTGAACCCGCGGAAACATCAAGTACTTTGCCAGACTTGACATTCGTTATAGTGAGGTAGCCGTCATCGTCATGCGAAACACGCCAACGCTGAGCGGCAGTTGTATTCGATTGATAAATCTGCACGTTAGCACCGTTAGAAGCAGAGCCCCCGGTAACATCGAGAACCATTCGAGACAAATCCGGACCGGCTGCAATCGCATAGTCCCCGTCTTTGACAACTTCGCGGTTATCGGAAGCGAGCTTATCGAGCTCAGAACGCACGGCCGTCGGATCCACAAAGTAGAAGGATTGGGCAGCCGTTCCATTTGCACTATACAGCTGAAGCCCGGCACCAGATGCAATAGAGCCACCGGGGACGTCTGCGGCCTTTTGCCCGTTCAGAGCCGACACAATACGAAAGCGCTCGCCATCTTTCTCGATGATCCACTTTTGAGCCTTGGTTCCATTGACGGCATAGGTCTGCAGCTTCGTGCCGTTGGCGTCATTGCCGCCCGCCGCATCTAGAACCGCCCCAGCACCATGAATCGCAATGGTGCGATACCCGTTCTCCGTTGTCGAAACATCGAACGTTTGAACACCTGAATACCCGAACCTATCGAAGAACAGTGATCCGCCGCCTGCAATTAGCGCAAACGAATCGTTCGTGGCCAACATAGCGTATGTTCCATCGGGAAGGTCGGCAAGGTGCGCCGCCGCTCGATCATCGAGTTGCTGCTGCTCAGTTTTGGCGGGGGTTAGCACCCATCGCTGAGCCGCCGTACCGTTTGTCTCATACAGCTGCACGGCAGAGCCATTAGCGGCAACTCCGCCCGAAACGTCAATGGCAAACGACTGGTTGAGCGCCGAAATCAATGTATAGCTGCCGTCGGTTTCCTTGATTGCAATCCAGCGCTGCGCAAGGGTCCCGTTATCGGACCAAAGCTGAACGGGATTCCTGTTGCTAGCGTTTCCGCCCGAAACATCGAGCGTGCAACCCTTAACAGAGGCAATGACAACGAAGCCGTTCTGGTCATGAGACACACGCCAGACCTGAGCATTCGTCTTATTGCCACTATACAGCTGCAGCTTTCTGCCAGCAGACGCCGCACCACCAGGAATATCCAGTACATAATTGCTGTTAACCGAAGAGCCAAAAGTGTATAGCCCATCTGCAAGGTCATCGACGTGCTCGGAAGCAAGATCATAAACAGACTTGAGCTTCTCCGGCGTAGTAGCGCCAGCCGAACCCGACGTCGCCGCATCGGATTCCTCATCTGTGACCAAATCGGTGCTGGATATACCATCAGACACGTTCGACTGTTCAACAGCTATAGAAGTGTTTTCATTTTGATTAGAAATCGCAGCATCTTCAGCAAACGCAGGAACAAGATAGATTCCCAGCAGAAGCGAACTAACCAACGAAACTAATAAGGCTTTCCGATTGCCCATAACTGTCCCCTCTCGCGAAGTTAATTACACTTTATGCTAGGAAGGATTCCTCGTCGCCAAGAGATTCGTGAACAGCAACGGCTAGGCCCCGAAAGGTCAATCAGACTAAAAAGGCGTTTCGCGGCATAGCCGTGAAAGCTCTGCTGCAAAATCATCGTGAATTGGCGCCCACTCGAGTTCGCACCGAATCTTGCTCGCATCTATAGCGTAACGCCGATCGTGCCCCGGGCGATCCCTCACCCAGTCAACGTAATCCTCACTCTGCCCCATTGCCTTAAGAATGGTCCTAAGAACCTCGAGGTTGCTATGCTCGCAATTAGCACCGATAAGATACGTCTCCCCCACCGCTCCTTTAGTCAAAATGGACCAAACGGCGCGAGCATGATCCTCCACGTGAATCCAGTCGCGTACACTCAAGCCATCACCGTACAACTTAGGACGCTCGCCGCGCTGAATGCAAGCAATCGAATGCGGGATGAATTTCTCAGAATGCTGGTGTGGGCCGTAGTTATTGCAGCAATTTGAGATTGTCACTTTAAGGCCATGCGTGCGTGACCAGGCGCTTACCAACATATCGGATGCGGCTTAGAGCTGGAGTACGGACTGCTAGGCCGATATGGCGATTCCTCGGTAAACTTACGAGGGTCGTCAAGCGCCAGATCACCAAACACTTCATCGGTCGAGATGTGATGAAAGCGAACATTGAATGCACGGGCCGCCTGAAGGAGCGTATACGTGCCCTCAATGTTCGTCTCAATAAACGGCGCGGGGTCGGCAATTGAATTGTCGTTATGAGACTCGGCAGCATAGTGAACGATGGCATCATGGCCCGGAACCAATCGCTCGAGAAGATTCGAATCGCAAATGTCTCCCACGACAAGCTCAACCCTATCTCTAGGCAGCCCGGCAATGCTATCGAGGTTCGCAGCGTAGGTAAGCTTATCCAGAACGGTGACGTGCACATCGGGCACGTTGACCACGACAAAACGGACGAAGGCAGACCCGCAAAAACCGCAACCACCCGTCACAAGAATATTTTTATATGGAGACGCCATACGCACCTCCATCCTCCCAGCTATTGTTGATCAATTCTCCCACAATTCAATGACATAGCGGAGAGCAACTTGGGCGGCAGCCGCGACCCAATTCGCATGCGGGCCCAGAGCGCTACAGCAATGCGGCAAAACACGTATCGAGCCGGTTGATTTCCGATCTCAGCCGAACACATTGAACGGATAGGCCGTTCCCGCAGTCAGCCGAACGCCCCCGAGGCCCCTCCCGGGCCCCGGGGGGGGGCGGCATTTTCCCAGTTGAAGGAAAAGTGGAGATGTGTTTCGATGGGTCCGGCGGCCGTCCCCGCCCTCCGCCCGGCACCTCTTCCCAGACTCAGCCGGACGGCCGGTCTGTCTATTCAGTTTCCCCTTAGGCTAGGACAGCGGGGCATCGCCCCTCTCCGCGCGCGCCCACCCTATCAGCCCCGGCGTCAGATCGAGCTCGCCGAGCGGCACGTCCTCCACGCTGTAGGCGCCCGGCAGCGCCGCCGCGTCGTCACCGAGCATCGCCCTGAAGGCGCGGGCGGGCGTCGCGAAGCCGAGCGCGCCGCGGGGCCCGGAGTTCACGTGCGGCATCGGGAACGCCGGGTCGGCCGGGGAGAGCCGGTCGAACCTGAGGCCGGCGCCTTGGGCAGCAGCTTCCTTATCTCGACGTGGTTGCGCTCGCAGCCTCCAGCGCGAATGCTGGAGGCCCTCTCGCATCCCTCAATATCGAGCTCGCAGTGTTTCCATAATTAGCCCTCTACGATTGTCTTAGGGCCTGCGTTTATCGGTTTGTAGAGCTCGTCTAGATAAGTAGGCTTTACTCAGTTGCTCGTCTGCCGAAGAAGAGGCTATCAAATTGATAAACGATATTATATATTTCGAATCTTGTGTTTAAATTGAGTTTTCCCTAGACTGTTTATATGGCTCAGAAAGGAGAACTCATGGCTGCTCCAATTATCCGCTTCGAACGGATTTCAATAGATAACCTCAAGAACGTTGGGCATGGGGAGGTGTCTTTCTCCAACTCCCGTCGTCCGGAAGGGGCCAGCGTGCTCGGAATGTACGGGCAGAACGGCTCTGGCAAGTCTACGCTTGTCGACGCCCTTCAGATGGCTCAACAGTGCATGATGGGGCGCAGGCTCGATAGGCGTTTCGCGCAACTGGTAAGTGTTGACGCGGATTTTGGTATCGTGGAATGCGAGCTGAGCGTCCGCCAGCCTGACGGCAGCAATGCCTATCGCGTGGTCTATTCATTTAAAGTGAAAAGCGATGTTGCGGAGCTAAGCGAAACCGAAGACCAACCTGAAGAAGGCGAGAAATTCGTGCTTCTAGTGTTTGACGAGCGGCTTGCCGTGGCTAATGACACGCCTGGCAAGAAGTCCCGTATGACAACACTGATTGACACGTCTGGCAACGGTGTTTTTGGTCCCGCTGCCAAATACAAGCAGCTCATAGGTAAAGACTCGGAAGAGGGCGTCGAGCTGACGGTCGAGAAGAGGCTGGCGTATCGTGAGTCTCGCTCATTCATCTTTTCAAAAAAGCTAAAACAGACCATCCGTGAAAAGAATAAGGATGAGGGAGCCCCCTCTCAGATGGTCAAAGATGCTATGAACGCACTGAACGCCCTGGAGAGGTTTGCGGCAGTTCAAATGTTCGTGCTGAATACTCGTGATGTAGGAATGCTTGCTCTCGATGCGCTGCCCTTTCCATTCCGTGTTATTGGGGGAAAGAAGATAACGGGCGGTGGAGCCATACTGCCTATGAGTGGCGCACAGACAATACCCGAGCGTATTTATGAGCCAGTGAACACTGCCATAGAGAACATGAACATCGTCCTTCGCGAACTCATTCCAGGTCTTGAGGTCTCACTACTCAAGCTTGGCGCGGAGGTTATGAAGAGCGGTGATACGGGGGTTAATGTCCAGCTCGTCTCTGTGCGCAACGGCAAGACCATCCCCCTCAGCTGCGAGTCTGAGGGCATCAAGCGCATCGTGTCCTTCCTCCACCTCCTCATACTCATGTTCAACGATCCCTCTGTGACGGTCGTGATCGATGAGATTGATTCTGGCGTGTTTGAGTACCTTTTGGGCGAGTTGCTCAGCATCGTGTCCGAACACGGTCAGGGCCAGCTCATATTCACCTGCCACAACCTGAGGCCACTTGAAACCATCGATCGTGGCTTCATTGCCTTCACCACCACTAACCCGGCAAAGAGGTATGCCAGGATGGCCAACGTAAAGTCCTCCAACAACCTAAGGGACTTTTACTACAGGGATATCGTTCTCGGCGGACAAAAGGAGCAACTCTACGAGCCGACACACAACGGCGAGATCGAACTCGCGTTCATTGAGGCGGGTGTTACTAGTGGAGAGTAAGAAGGTCGTCCTCTTCATCGTCGAGGGTCCATCCGATCAGTCCGCATTATCCGTGATCTTATCAAAGGTCTTCGACCAAGATGAGGTCTACGTCTATGTGGTCCACGGCGATGTAACCGCGGAAAATGGCGCCACACCTCAAAACATCGTGCGCAAGGTCAACGCTTTCATCAAGGACCACATGAGCACGTACCGCCTTCGCAAAGCAGACATGTTGCAGGTCGTGCACCTCATGGACACCGATGGCGCCTACGTTCCAGACGATGCGGTGACAGAGCTGGCTACGGTTCCGAAGACCGTTTACAATCCAGGGCAGATCATCGCAGCCAACCGGCAGCAAATAATCGATCGGAATAGACGAAAGAGCGCGAACATGGACAGGCTAGCGTTAGAGCCTGCCATAGGCGGCATACCGTACCTTGCAATCTACATGTCGTGCAATCTAGACCACGTCTTGTACAACAAGCTCAATAGCCATGACTCAGATAAGCGTAAGGATTCGTTAGCGTTTGCCCTCAAGTACCGGAACGATATCGAGGCATTCATCTCATTCATCAATGACTCAGATTTCTCGGTGGCGGGTGATCGTAGGGAAACGTGGGAATACATCAGACAGGGTCTTAATTCCATAGATAGGCACACGAATCTTGGCCTATGCTTTCCGACGACGAACGATGAATAAGTTTGGCGTCGCATGATGGTGGTAGGATTTGCGCACATGTGAGGCAGCGGCGCCGAGGATTCCATTTCCCGTAAATGGGCCTGTGGCGTCATGATTGCTCACGGGTTTTGATTATTTAACCTTAGGGAGGATGACCTTGTGTCTTTAATCTTCTGCCCAGAGTGCCACGCGAAGATATCCTCGAGCGCATCAACCTGCCCGCATTGTGGCTTTACGACGGCACAAAGCGATGAGGCGGCAATCGTACCGATTAGCTCTTTGTCTCCAGCAAAGCTTCCTCCTAGGGTAACGGTGCTGGAGGCGACGGTGTTCGACAACGGCATGAATCTGATACCCGCTAAAACGAACGAATCGCTCGTGAAATTCCTCTCGGACGCCGACACCATGGCTAAGTTCGCGCCAGCCATCTATGACATCATCAAGAAGCTCGCCAATCGAGGAGACACGAAGTATGTCGCTGATTTTAGTGCGGCAGCTGAAGAGCTTATGAAGAGTGGGGAGCTGGTTTTTTCGGTCGAGAAGAAGACCGGTGACCTGCTGCCACAACTCAGGAGCGTGAAGACGGGCCAGATATACGAGAAGGCAAGGATTAAGGCCGAACAGTTTCCGCAAGATATAACGCAGTCAATCGTGGATGTGCAGATGCAAGTGATGATGGCGAACGTCATGGATGCCATCGAGGCCGTCGCCGCCAACGTTGAGGCGCTGCGCATCGAGAGCCAGGCAGACCGTATCGCATTGGCCGAGAGCGCCTGGCAACAACTGCAGCAGGCCATGCTCATCGAAGATTCGCGGCTGCGCGAGATCAAGATACTGGACATCGCGTCATCGGCCACACAGGCGCGCTGCACCCTGCAGGGCAACTTCCAGGCAGAATTCTCTCTGGCGATGGGCAAGCAGGGCAAGGCCAGGGACTGGGGCAAGGCAGCAAACACTGCCATGGTCGACCTCACGGTGATTGCTCTTATGGCCAAGACGGAGTATGCAGCTTATCGCGTCCTTGAGGAGCCAGCAGCTGCAGATGCCGCACTCGAACAGTTCAAGCAATTCATCCTGGAAAACAAACTCGAGCAGGAGGACACCCTGCGCTTGCTCAACTCATACAGCAAGGGCAACAGAGGCGACATAGTGAGAGGCTTCGTTCAGTTATCGAGTTCCGTTGTTGGGCTGCAGATTGAGGGCCGCGAGGAGCGCGCTAGCTTGATTGAGGGCGGCGTTCTCGAATCCCTGCGGAAAGTGGCGCAAGAACCTGATGAGGTGCATCTGGTGGATGGAGAAGATGCCCCTGAAGATCAGGCAGAAGAAGGGCAGGGTAGATATGGCTGCTAGATGCATCGTCTGCAAGAAGGTACTGCCAGAAGGCTCCAAGCTGCCCATTTGCGAATACCACAAGGGCGTAGCCGCCGAAAAGGCCAAGCAGGCAGGCGTCGGCATGGCAGCATTGGGCGTCGGCGCACTGGTAATGGCGAAAGACACGATAGGTCCAATCGTTAAAGACAAGGCTGTGCCAGTGGCGAAGAAAGCCGTGGGCACGATTCTTAAACACTAGGCCACTGTCAAATATCCAGCCACGCTTGCCGAGTCAATCCTCATATACGCATAGCTCGTGTTCGAGCTGCTGTACACCGTGCCGCAGCCGCCCACGATCGGGGTGCAGTTGTAGAACGTGTACAGGCAACTCGCACCGCTCGGCAGCGCTCAGGTGGAGTCCACGTAGATCGTAACGAGGTTCCTGCAGCCAGCGAAGCAGTAGAACTAGTAGTCCATGCTCGCGATGTTCACCGCGATGTCCGAGAGGAACGTGCATGTCGTCGCGGCCCCAGCCCTCGGGGAACCGCACGTGCGACCAGTCGAACCCCTAGGCCAACTTGTGCACGGGGACCCTTGCCTGCCTGAGCAACCGCGCCCGCCTGGGCGCATGCACAGCAGCCTGAGCCGCAGCGTCGGGTCGGCGCTGCCCATCGGGGCGTCGCCCCACTCGCGGGGCAGGTCGCCACGACCTCGTCGGTTGAGGGGTCGACCGACGTGACGCCGAAGGCACCCAGTCTCACGGCGACCTCGCGGCCGGCGAGCGCGGGCCCGGCGTTGTACCGGTGGGTAGCGGCAGCAACGCAGCACGGTCGTCCTCGAACAGCCCGGCTGCGGGATGTCCAGGCGGCAGCGGCGCCCGTCGGATAACTCGAGCGGCTCGGCGAGCGGCTGCTCGTCAAGCCCGGCGACGTCGTGGAAGAACGGCACGGGTACGGTTCATTCGCCTGGCAGCGGTTGACAAGTAGCAGGAGCCTCATCGCTCCCCTACAACCGCTGACACACCACTGCCACGTTCCGTCCATCAAAGCCAAAACCCCAACGCATGCGGCCCACGCCGGGTCGCGGCACTCGAATCTCGTCGATGCCGTTGCGCTCGATCTCGAGCAGCGCGTGCACCGCCAGCAATTCCAGCCCCAGTGCGTCCACACCGGGGTCGCACATCATGTTGATCGTTATCAGCGGGCGCTCGTCGAGCATGCCGATCGTGTCAGCCACATCGAACACATTACCCGTGGGAAATAGCTGAATATCCCAGCGATCCGCGCCGCAGTTTCGCCTCGAGGCAGGATTGGCATAACCCGGCAAGCCAAAGCAGAGCCCCTGCAAGAGCAGATGATATGGCAGCGGCGCATCTGGATCGGTCGCACCGATTCCCGCATCTCCAAGTACACGGCCCAGTGCCCGCCTCACCGCATCCTCGTCCCCACGGCACAGCCCGTCGCGAAACGCATCGATGTCTCGAACGTCCTCGGCAGCGCACTCAAACCACTCAATAATTACCAGACGCAACGCATGACGAAGCTCGTTATTGGGCAACCGCAGAGCGCGGGACAGATCGCCGTTTACCGACTCCTCAGTCATATCCGTCGTCAGGAAACCAGACAGGTACAGCGCTGCCCATAGCCCGTCGTCAGGCAAGGCATCTGGCCCCGCGGCGCCCAAACGAAGCGGAACCTCAACGCATCCGTGAGCTTCGAGCAGATCGAACAAGGCCGAAAGACGGTCGAGATTCCAGTCACCAACTACCCTACTCAGGCAATCGGCATACCCATACAAATCGGCCCGCACCGGCGGCGTGCAACCGCGGTTCAAGAAATCGATCACGCGTGCCGGACTCGAGCAATAAAACCTGCCAAATCGGTATCCCTCGAACCATTCACGCGCATCATCCAGGTATTCCTCGCGTCCAGCATGGCCTAGCAGAGCCCGAACCTCGTCATCCGAAAAGCCAAACCACCGGTCGCAGCACCCCGAAAGCGGAGTCGACATGCAGTACGAACACCCGCGCAAAGAAAGCGCAGTCTCGGCAGGACAGGGATGCTCCCCCATAAGACACGCCAGCCGCAACGAATCGCCCGCAGCGGCAATGGCGTCAAACAGCACACGGTCGAATAGCTTTGCCGGATCGGCGCCGGAAACGCCCCTCGTGCCCGCACGGCCCAACCACGCCGCGTCGCACCCATCAACGAGCAATACAACCTGCTCATCGCAGGCAATCTCCAGCAGCTCAATGAGTATACCGAGCACCAAGTCAACCTCGGCCTCGCTCGCCACGCCACGCGCAACGCGCTCGATCTGGCGCACCTTGTCTCGGGGCAAATCCGGAGCCTCCAAAAGCGCCAACAAGCGAGTGCACTCACCCGAAAGAGCATCGCGCACGACGTCAACACCAGCGGCGCCAAGCCTCGCGGCGCCAGAAAAGTCCAGCGATATCACCGGATAGCAAGCGTACTCATCCCGATAGCGCCCGCCATCTGCTTCCCAAATCTTGGTACCAGCAAACAGGCCTCGATCGACCTGCCCGACCGCGGGTCGCTCCAGAAAAGCCTTAAGCATCGACAGGTTCATGCTCTTGCCAAAGCCTTCGGGCCGGCAACACACCACAACGGAAGCATCAGCATCCAAGACATCGGCAATAAACATCGTCTTGTCGACTAGCACGCATCGATCCATGGCCTCGGCAAAGTCATGTTCGCCGACCGGTAGCGCCCCATTACCCGAACGGTTGATCAACTCTACGCCATAGTAGGCAGTATCGCCGTAAATCGCCTGTTCAGACACCGTAACTTCTCCCTAAAACGCAGCACGATACCCATTGTATCGAGCAACTCAACCGCAATGATGCCGTCATGCAGACGTTTCGGGCAACGGTAGCAATAAGAACCCCGATGGGGCATAACAAATCGTTGCACAACAAAACGGGACCCGATGCAGTCTCACCGGACCCCGTTCCGAATCTTTAGTTATCTGGCAACCGAGAGACTATTCCTCAGAAGCGTCCTGGCCAGTCGCCTTGTTCTGCCGATCAAGCTTATGCTTGCCACTCACAATGGACGTGGCGCCAAGCGTCGCCAAGCTCGCGCTGGCAAGGCTCGCCATCACGATGAGGTCGCCCGTCTTGGGCATATTGCCGCCCGAGGCCTTGGTCGTCGTGGTGGTCGAGGTGACGTTCTTGTCGTCACCCTTCTGAACATCGGCATCGGACTGTCTCGCGCCTGCGTTGGTCGAAGCATCGGCATCGCCATCAGTCCTGGACTCGGGAGCCTCGCCAGAAGTGTTCTCACCAGAAGACGAGCCACTGTTGTTACCAGCCGTTATCGAAGACCCGATCAAGACGCCAAGCTGCTCGCCAACGAAGGTCTTGTTCTCGGTCGACGAATTGCTGACATCGGAGCCCTCGGTCGAACCAGAGACAGAACCGCCAGTCGATTCAGAGACAGAACCGCCGGTTGAACCAGAGCCCGAATCACCGGCACCGCCAGCAGACTCCGTTCCACCCGAAGCAGTCCCACCATTACCGGCACCATTGTTGCCAGCACCAGTCGAAGGCGTGCCCGTCTCGCCGCCATTGTCCGTATCGCTATCGGTTTCCACCGTTGGTCCAGCAGGCCCAGCAGGCGCAGCAGGCACCTTGTTCGGGTGAGGTGCCGGCGCGGGCGCGGGCTCCGGCTCAGGATCGGGCACCACAGGCGTTGCCGCAGCGGCCTCGTCCTCAGCAATGTAGACCAGGCAGTCCTTGAGCTCGTTTTTATAGCGATTCTTCCAACCCTCATGGTACTGAGGCTGACTCGAATACTTGCGCGCCACGTTTTCAACTACGCTGTTCGAAAGCGCGGTCACAAACTCGCGGTCGGTCATATCGTTGGAAAGATTCGCCCAACGGAAAAAGTCCTGGCAGCCACCGGTACCGCACATATTGGTGATGCTCCACACCATGCCTTTGACACAATCGGCACGACCGGAAATATCAATGCCCAAAGCGTTCTTGAGCCACGACTCGGTCACCGCATAGTAGGAGTTGTACGCATAGGCATCCTGCAGCGCCGAGAACTCAACCTGATCGGTGTTGTAAGCACCCAGGAAGGCATCCTGCGCGATGTGACCCAGCTCGGTGAGCTGGCCGTTCGCATACATGGGGTTGCTTCCGTTGGAAATCTCGCCACCGCGGTCAATCGCGGACTTAAGCATGCCGTACTTTGCAGAATCGTAGTTGTAGACCTGCTTCATAAACGGAATGAGCGACCAACGACGGTCGAACTGGTAATAACCCAGCGCGTTATAGCCGTCGCCATACGAAAAGCCCTGGTTATAGTTGCCATGGCTCTCATATTTGGTGAAGTACTTCATCTCGTCGGTCACACTGACAAACGAAACACCCTGAACCGACCTCAGCACGCCCGAGAAGGATTGCTGGGTGTAGAGGCCCTTATCGATATCGGTGGCATCCGAGGCAACGCCCGGCGTGGGCTCCTCGGCTATAGCGGTTGCGGGTGCGGCAACGGCGCCAAACGAAAGCGCCAGCGTCAGGCCCGCAACAATCGCGGAATGCTTGGGTTGCATACATCCTCCCTGCATTGGTGTGGTTAAAGTGCAGTTTGCAAAGATGGATTCAGTATTACAGCTCCCCGCTTGTTGCACAACAACCCCTCGGTAAACGGCAACAACCCTCCGCGAAATCTTAAGGAATTGCGCTCGAACTACAGTTTGATATCGAAGTTGATCTCGGGGACGGCAGCCAGGTCGGCAAGGGTTACGCCGTCGACGTAGTTCTCGATGACCTCGTCTAGGCCACGCCAGAACTTGACGGTGGAGCACAGGTCGCTGCGGGCGCAGCTGTTGTCGATGCCATCGCACGCCACCGGGGCCGTGCTGCCCTCGACGGCA
>ERZ826220.213-NODE-213-length-72150-cov-10.739094_pt1 | contig 72150 bp, 69 predicted proteins | sample MGYA00519927_ERZ826220 | MGnify/ENA primary metagenome ERZ826220 (study PRJEB31778, sample SAMEA3449225) | human gut metagenome | biome: human gut; feature: human-associated habitat; material: faeces | place: United Kingdom | collected 2010/2012 ... | reverse complement strand
ACCGCGGACAACTTGATTAAAAGTCAAGTGCTCTACCACCTGAGCTAATGACCCAAATTCCTTTGGTCAACGCAGATATTATTCTACACTATTTTATTTGTTTTGTCAACGGTTTTATTTATTTTTTTTCAAAATTTTAAATTTTTTTATTTTTATGCATTTTCAGCATTTAATTTTTCCAAAACTTCCTCTACATCAATACCATGAACCATACATGCTTCCTCTAAAGTTTCAGCTTGAGATGCAGGACATCCAAGGCAATGCATACCAACACTTAATAATATATCAACCTTTTCTGGTGCTTTTTCTACAATTTCTCCTATTTTTGTATTTTTTTCTATTTTCATGATTTTCCTCCTAAAAAATATTCTCTTAATTATTTTAATATTTTATCATATTTTTATTCAAAAGTATAGACAAATCCAAAATTTTATAGTATTATGGTAAAAATTGGAAGGATGTGATTTTCTTAAAAATTTATATTTTCTTTGTATTGCTTATATTTAACGCATTTATTGTACTTTATTACATTTATTCTTGTTTTGCTCTTTATTTTTTCAATTCAAAGCAAGGTTCTATTCTAAAAATAAAAAACAATCAGAAAAGAGGCGATTAAAAAATTTATATTTTAAAATTTGTTTTTACATTTATATTATCTTTACTGTTTTCATATTTTGAAATTTCCTTTTTCTATGACATACTTACAATTGATTCTATAGTTATAAATCTTGGTTTTAAAATTGTAAATCTTTCTCGCGATATTCCCACTATTTGGTTTAATCTAAAATATTTATATATATTATTTACTTTTTTAGCCAAAGTAATCATTTTATATAATTTATTACCAAATAAAAAAAGTAGAAAAATAAAAAAGAAGACATTGCATGATAATAGTTTACACATAGATTTAGGGCAAGATTTATCTTCAAACGAAATAGTTAGTATTTCTGAAAAAGGGTTATATCAAAATATGTTAATAACAGGAGCTATCGGCTCTGGTAAAACAAGTAGTGCAATGTATCCTATTACAAGGCAATTAATAGCTTATAAATCATCTAACCTACATGAAAAGCTAGGAATGCTAATACTTGATGTAAAAGGAAATTATATTTACCAAGTTGAAAATTATGCAAAACTCTATAATCGTGAAAAAGATATAATACCAATTCAAATATCTGGAGAATTTAAATATAATCCACTTGATAATATTGCTTTAAAGCCAACTGTTTTAGCAAATAGATTGAAAACAATATTACTATTATTTTCTCCAAATAACACCGAATCCTACTGGATAGATAAATCCGAAACCGTTCTGGCCGAAGCAATAAAACTATGTAGACTATATAACAATGGTTATGTAACCTTTAAGGAACTTCATAATTTAATTACAAATCATGATTATTATTTTGAAAAAATAAACACACTTAGAAATAAATTTTTAAAACACAAATTTAATTCCGATCAGAATTATGATTTATTATCTGCACTGAACTTCTTTGAAAAAGAATTTTATTCTTTAGACTCTAGGACATTTAATATTTTAAAATCTGAAATTACTAGAATAACCTCATGTTTTGTATCAGATTCTGATGTTTTAAAAACATTCTGTCCTGAAAAATCTAAAAATAATTTTCCAGGTTTTCAAAATATTATAGAATCAGGCAAAATTGTAATTTTAAATATGAACATAAATGAGTATAAAAATCTTTCTAAAATTATTGCTACATATCTAAAACTAGATTTTCAAACCGAAGTACTCCGTAGGCTCGCAACAAATAGCACAAACATTCACCCAGTTGCCTTTATTTCAGATGAATACAGCGAATATGTATCAGCTACAGATGCTAATTTTTTCTCACAAAGTAGGGAATCAAAATGTATAAATATTGTTTCCACTCAAAGTTACACATCACTTTTGAATGCATTAAATAACAAGTATTCTGTCGAAGTAATTGTACAGAACCTAGTAAATAAATTATGGTTTAGATCTGACGACATGTTCACCATTGAAGATGCTCAAAAACAATTACGGAAAAATCGATGTAGAAAAAACTTCAAAAACCATATCAGAAAGTGCAAAGGAGACATCTTACAACTTTATTATGCGTTCATTACAATCAAAAAATTCCAATATTTCAGAAAGTATAAATACTTATACACAACACGATTATGAATTCGATACCAATTTCTTTTCTCAAAATCTAAACACATTCGAATGTCTATCATTTATATCTGATGGCAAAAAAATCCTTCCACCAACTAAACTAAAGATGTTACCATATTTCAAATAATTTAAGGAGGCATTATGTTCAAAAAAATTTTATTTACTTTTTTTATCATTTTAATTATATTAATTTTTTATTCTAACAATGTTTTTGCAGCCGATCCAAAACTTATATCAAAACTGGATTCCGCATTTCAAAAAATTGAAAAATGGCTAATAAAACTTGCCACACCAGCAGCAGCTGTGGCTGTTGGAACTGGAATATTTATGAAAAAATTCAGTTTTGGTGATGAGGAAAGAATACGAACAGGGAAAAAAATTATTAGGAGTTCGCTATTCTCTTATGCATTTATTTTAGCAATTGATTTAATTTTATCAGCAATAAAAAGTTTGATATAGCAGATTGGAGTTGATAAATTGCAAACTGATTACACTCAAACAATTATTGATACTATTAACAAGATATTTTCTATGCTTTTTTCTTCATTAGATTTATCTATATATTCACTACTAGATAAAACTGTTTTTATAAATAGTTCCATAGTTAATGATAGATTCTTTTCATTAGCTTTTAACTCTAGTTTTGGACTCTCTATCATAGCAAATGCCTTACTAGCAGGTTTTTTCATATATTATTGTTTTAAATTATACATGGCTCCATTTTCTGGTTCTTATGTTGAAAAACCTTATCAATTTTTAACTAAAGTACTCATAATTGCTATATGCATCAGCTTTTCACAGTTTTTATGTTCTGAATTTTTAAGTATAATTGACATATTAACAGATATCCTAAAATCCTTTGGAATGCAATTAACCGGAAAAGAAATTTCTTTTAATACACTATTGTCGAGTTCAACATATGTAATAGAAAATAGTAACAATTTCAATTTTTTCTCGTTTGATGGAATATTAAAAAGTTTCTTTAGCTTTGGACTAATAAATTTACTATTTTCTTACTCAATACGTTATATCCTTATTAAAATTTTAATTTTGCTATTCCCATTTGCGTTACTTTCACTTGTTACAACCTCTACTTCATGGATATTCAAATCATGGTTTAGGACTTTCTTTTCACTTATATTCGTACAAATTTTTATAATATTTGTTTTAATATTGCTTTTTTCTTTGAACATAAATACATCAGATATATTCTCTCAAATTTCATATATTAGTACCATATTTATACTTACAAAATCAAATTCATACATTAAAGAACTTTTGGGAGGTATCTCCACAGATTTAAATTATAATATTTTGAACTTTAAAAATTTATTTAAATGAAAGGATGTTCCATGATTTTTATTTTTCCGCGAAATTATAACATACATAGCAAATTTCTAGGCATAATAAGTTATTCTTCTTTATTTTTTAATTTATTATGGGATTTCTTTGTATATTGTTTAATTAATTTACTATTTTTAAGTTTAACAATAAAAACATTTTTATTTATAATATTTACACTGCCAATATTACTATTAAGTATAATTGGAATTAATAATGAAAATATATTTTCAACACTCTTCTATTTACTTAAATTTATTTTCTCCTACAAGCTCTACTTGTTCAATAAACTTTAAAAATTAAAGCCATTATACTTATTGTAAATCATTTTAAAAGATGTTATAATCGGTGTAATTATGAGGTGAAATTATGAAATTAGAACAATTTGAAAATTCTTTATTATTTTCTACAACAAGTATTCCAGATGCTTTTTTTACAGAGTATTATTCTCAAGCAAGTAGTGATGCAATAAAGGTATTTTTATATTTATATTTTCTTTCTAAGTATGGAAAAGAAATAAAAATAAATGATTTATCAAAAAAATTAAATCTGCCATTAAAATCCATACAGGATTCTATTAAATATTGGGAAGGTCTTGGCTTATTAATTAGAAAAAACTCTGGTTATGCATTTGCAAATATGCAAGAAATCGAATTATACAAACTTTATACACCAAAAGTAACCCAAACTCCAGATCAAATAAAAAATACAGAGAAAAATCAATATAGAGCAAAAGCTATCGAAAGCATTAATAATGAGTTTTTCCAAGGCGTAATGTCTCCTTCATGGTATGGTGATATAGATCTTTGGTTTAGTAAATACTCATTTGATGAAGAAGTTATGGTATCTTTATTTAGATATTGTTTCAATCGTTCTGCTTTGCATAGAAATTACATTCAAGCAGTTGCAGAAGCTTGGTCTCAAAATGGTGTAAAAACATATGAAGATTTAAATAAATACTATGAAGAGCAAGAAGCTTTTGCAAAAATAACTAAGTCTATTTCTAAGAAATTAGGCTTAAATAGGCAACTTTCTCAATTTGAAAATGCATATATTGAAAAATGGATAAAAGACTTTGGATATAATATGAATATAATAGAAATTGCTCTAAAGAAAACAACTTCAAAAACCAATCCAAATTTTGACTATATCAATAAAATACTTTCCGATTGGCATGAAAGAGGTTTAAAAACACCGGAGGCAGTCGAAAAATTCCTTGCTGACATGAAGCAAAAAAATAAAGATATAAAAAATATCGAAAAGAAAACAGGTTATAATAATTATTCTCAAAGAAGTTATAGTAATTTTTCAGATTTATATGCTAATAATTTTAATGAGAATAATGATTCAAATTCCAATTAAAAAAGGATGTGATTACTAAAATGAATAATTCTACTCTTAAGCAACTTCTTTTAGAATATTCTAGAAAAAGAAATAAAGAAATTGTAGAAGCAAACATAAAAAAAGAAAAAATTTATCAAGAAAATCCACGCTTACAAGAGATTGATGATGAATTAAGCAAATTTTCAATACAAACAGCAAAATCAATTTTGCAAACTAATGATAGATCTTTATTAGACACATTAAAATCAAAAAAAGAATATCTGTTAAATGAAAAAAACAAAATATATAACAGCTTAAATATAGATTCTACATATTTTTATCCACAATTTGAGTGCAATCTGTGTAAAGATACTGGTTATATTACAGAAAACTATACAACAAAAATGTGTAATTGCTTAAAGCAAAAAATTTTTGATGCAGAATACAATAAAATCAATAGTTTCGATTTCTCAAAGTATAGTTTCGAGGATTTTTCTTTAGATTGTTATTCTGATGAGATAAATAAAGAAAAATACAACTCGTCAATATCTCCTAAAGAAAATATTAAAATTATAAAAAAAATCTGTGATAAATTTATAGATAATTTTGATAATCCTAAAGAAAAAAATCTATTATTTACTGGTAATACTGGATTAGGAAAAACATTCATGTCAAATTGTATTGCTAATGAAATGTTAAAAAGAAATAAAACTGTACTTTATCAAACAGCTCCTATTATGCTAGACTCAATTATAGATTACAAACTGGGAAAATCATCTAATTTTAATGTATTAAAAAATCTTTTATCAGTTGATCTACTTGTAATAGATGACTTAGGTACTGAAAGTTTAAATAATATGAAATTTTCAGAACTATTTACATTAATAAATACTAGGTTATTAAATCAAAATAATAAGGCAACAAAAACAATTATATCAACAAATCTAAGTTTAGATAATCTAGCTTCTACATATGGTGAAAGAATTATTTCTAGACTTATAGGAAGTTATAATATATGTTATTTCTTTGGTGATGATATACGAATAAAAAAGAGATAGATTATAAAAGCCACGAATTTCCGTGGTTTTTTATTTATGTACAAAAAAAATACCAAGATTACTCTTGATATTCTTTGGCGGAACAGAGAGGATTTGAACCTCCGCGGCCCTTAACGAACCCTAGCAGTTTAGCAAACTGCCCCCTTCAGCCTCTTGGGTACTGCTCCATTTACATATTTAATATAAAAAAATGGCGGAGAGGGTGGGATTCGAACCCACGGTAGGCTACAAACCTACGCCAATTTTCAAGACTGGTGCCATAAACCAACTCGACCACCTCTCCGTGTCTAACGACAATATATATATTAGCATAATCTTGCTTCGTTGTCAATATCAAATAATGCTTTTTATAGAAAATTTAATTTTACAATAGACATTAGTTTTTCAAAGTATATTTTATTTTTACAATTTACCAAAATTTAATTTACTTTCCTATAAAATATATCTTACCTAATATCAAATTCTTCATGCTCTTCTAGGTTAGATTAACTGATCTAATCTATCACTTTAAGATTTATATATTTTCAAAAAAAAAGCAGCTATTAATAGCTGTTTTTTTATTCTACTATATTATATCCATTTGATTCAATAGCTTTGTTGATAGCTTCTTGCTCTTTTTCAGATATTGTATATGTTGATTTACCTGCTTTAATTGGCTTTGCATATATATTAGACATCTCTCTTGAATATATTCCATTTAATACTACTCCATCATTATTATCATTTAATAAAGCAAGAGCAAAGCTTAAATCACTGCCTGTATCCTTAAAAGCATTATATCTTACTATTCCAACTTTTCTTATTGTTTTAGATAATTCTTTGTTTAAATCTTCACAATAATTTACTATTTCTTGATTGTTTTTTTCTACTTTTTCTACTCGGTTTATGTAACTTTTCAAATTTTCTTCTATATCTTCTCCCTTACCTACTTTCTTCATGAAAATACGATATTCTTTAGTTATCTTCCTTAACTTAATATTATTTGATATATATAGCACAATCAATATTATGTTTACTGCGATTATTCCTAATATCACATATGAATTATTAATTATATTTATTAAATTTTCCATATTTTTCCTTTCTCTATTTCTTTACTAAATCTAAAATTCTTTCCAAATCATCATTATTAGTATATTCTATTATGATTTTACCTTTTCTCTTTCCTGCATCTAATTTTACTTTTGTTCCAAAAAAATCTCTAAATGATGTCTCTATATCCCTATAAATTGGCTCATATTTTCTAACTCTATTTGTCTTTGTCTTATTTCTCGCCATTTTCTTTTCTGCTTCTCTTACACTATCTCCAGACTCTATAATATATAAAGCCATTTCATATTGTTTGTCTTTGTCAGATACCGCTAAAATAGACTTACAATGTCCTTCTGTTAGCTTTCCTTCCATTGCTAATTCTATAACTCTTTCGTCTAAATTTAAAAGTCTAACACTATTAGCAATGCTACTTCTTGCCTTTCCTAATATATCTGCTACTTTTTGTTGAGTTAAACCATAATCATCCATTAAACTTTTTATTCCGACAGCTTTTTCTATAGGATTTAAGTCTTCTCTTTGTATATTTTCGATTAATGCGATTTCTTTATTTCTTTTTTCATCATTTTCCCTTATAATTGCTGGAATCTCCGTTAATCCTGCTTTTTTACACGCTCTCCATCTTCTCTCTCCTGCAATTATTTCATAATAATTATCCTTTTTCGTAACTATTATTGGTTGTAGTAATCCATATTCTTTTATTGAATTAGCAAGTTCTTCTAAAGCTTCTTCATCAAATATTTTTCTAGGCTGATCTCTATTAGGCTCGATATCAATAACTTTTAATTTATTTATTTTCTCCCCTGCTTTAATCTCTTCTTCTTTTTTTTCTTCCTCTACAGTGCTTGCAAATAGTGCGTCTAAGCCTTTTCCTAGTCCTGTTTTCTTAGTCATTTATTCATCATCCTTTCATCTTTTTATTTATTTATCTTCAGATGTTCTTTTTATAAATTCTTTTGCTAATTTATCATATGCTTTTGCTCCTTTAGATTTAGGATCATATGTTATAATTGGCATTCCATAGCTTGGAGCTTCGCTAAGCTTAACATTCCTTGGTATCACAGTCTTATACACTTTATTTTCGAAATATTTTTTTACTTCTCTTACAACTTGATTAGCTAAATTCGTCCTCAAATCATACATTGTAAGTACTGCTCCTTCTATATATATTTCTTTGTTTAAATGTTTTTTTACCAAATTTATTGTGTTCATTAGTTGTCCTAATCCCTCTAATGCAAAATATTCACACTGTACTGGTATTAATACACTATCTGATGCAGTAAAAGCATTTAATGTGATTAAACCTAATGATGGCGGACAATCTATAAAAATATAATCATAATTTGATCTAATTTTATCTAATTGTTCTTTTAATCTTTGTTCTCGTGAAACCATTGATACTAGCTGTACTTCTGCTCCCGCCAAGTTAATATTAGAAGGACAAATATCAAGCTTTTTTGTTCCTGTTTGTTGTATGACTTCTTTCATATCTACTTCATTTACTAATACATCATATGTAGATAATTCGCATTCTTTATCAACGCCTAATGCACTAGTTGCATTTCCTTGTGGATCTGCATCTATAATTAGAACTTTCTTTCCTCTATTAGCTAAACCTGCACTTAAATTGACTGTTGTTGTTGTTTTACCAACGCCACCTTTTTGATTTGCTACTGATAATATTTTTCCCAAAATTATTCCCCCTTGCTTAATATTATAAATATTAATTTTTATTACAAATTCAATATAAGTAGCTAAATATCAAGCATTTGAGCTATTCTCTAATTTTTGCATTTGTATATATAAATAAAAAAATTAACATATTAATCATATAAAAATATAACTAATATGTCAATGAAATTATTTAATATTTTAATATTTTTTTATCTAATTTAATGGTTCTTTTAATGGCTTCCCCGCTTTTCTAGGATATTGCTTAGGAGTCTTACTTTCTTTGCTAATAATTACTATGCTTCTACCAATATCTGAATCTATTAAAGTAAATTTATCCACTTTTTCTATCTTACCACCTAAAATACGTATAGCTTTTCTAGCCTCATTAACTTCTTCTTCTATTTCGAAGATTTTCATTCCCAAAAACTTACCTTTTAATTTAAGAAATGGCAAGTCATATTCTGACAATGTTGTTAAATTAGCAACAGCTCTTGAAACAACCTTATCAAATCGCTCTCTATATTCCATATTCCTTGCTAAATCTTCTGCTCTAGAATGTATTACATTAATATTATTTAAATTTAATTCTGCAACTACCTCATTTAAAAAATTTACTCTTTTATTTAATGAATCTACTAAAGTAATATTTATACTTTCATTTAGTATTTTCAATGGAATTCCCGGAAATCCGGCTCCAGTTCCTATATCTATTACTTTCTCGTTGTTTTCTAAATATTTTAAAAGTGTTCCACAATCAACAAAATGTTTAACTATTATCTCTTTCGGCTCTATAATCGCTGTCAAATTCATTTTTTGATTCCATTCTATTAACAAGTTCATATATTTAAAAAACTTTTTTATTTGCAAATCGGTTACGTCTATATCTATTTTCTTCATATTTTCCTTTAATTCTTGTGAAAATTCATCTATTTGCATATTATTCTCCTTTTTTATTTCTTTTAAGTTGTTCTAAGTATATTAATATTACAGAAATATCTGCTGGTGATACTCCAGATATTCTTGATGCTTGTCCTACAGACCTAGGCCTTAATTTTGAAAGCTTTTGTCTAGCCTCTAGTCGAATTCCTCCAATTGCTTCATAGTTAATATCTTCTGGAAGTAGCTTGTCCTCTAGCTTTCTAGCCTTTTCAACTTGATCATTTTGTAATTTTATATAACCTTCATATTTTATTTGTATCTCTACTTCTTCTTTTACTTGCTCACTTAATTCTGGCCTATCTTCATCAATTTCTTTTAATTCTTCATATCTTAACTCAGTTCTTCTTAGTAATTCTGCTAGTTTAATTCCATTATTTATTTTTGAAGAATTATGTTCCTCCAGAAATTTATTTACCTTATCTGTTGGTTTTATAATTTTATTATAAATTCTCTCTTTCTCTATTTCAATATTTGTTTTCTTTTGTAAAAATTTATTATATCTTTCTTCAGATATAAGTCCAACTTCATATCCAATATCAGTTAATCTTAAATCTGCATTATCTTGTCTTAAAAGAAGTCTATATTCTGCTCTAGAAGTCATCATTCTATATGGCTCATTTGTACCCTTAGTAACAATATCATCTATTAATACACCGATATATCCATCATATCTATGTAATATAATAGGCTCTTTTCCTTGTATTTCCCTTGAAGCATTTATTCCTGCAATAAGTCCTTGACTCGCAGCTTCTTCATATCCAGATGTACCATTTATTTGACCAGCAAAGAATAATCCTCTATATTTTTTATGTTCCAAGCTCAACTTTAATTCTAATGGATCTATACAATCATATTCAATAGCATATGCTGATCTAGTAAACTCTGCATTCTCTAGTCCTGGAATTGTCCTATACATTTCTATTTGAACATCCTCTGGTAGTGATGAACTCATTCCTTGTATATACATTTCATCTGTATCCATTCCTACTGGTTCAACAAATATTTGGTGTCTTTCTTTATCTGCAAATCTAACTACTTTATCTTCAATAGATGGGCAATATCTTGGGCCTGTTCCAGATATTTCTCCTGAAAATAGTGGAGATCTGTTTAGATTTTTCCTTATTATTTCATGTGTCTTCGCATTTGTATAAGTTAAATAACAAGGAACTTGCTCTATATTAGGTGATTTATCTTCAAAAGAAAAAGGAATTATATCTTTATCTCCTTCTTGTATTTCCATTTTCGAAAAATCTATTGTATTTTTATTAATTCTCGCTGGAGTTCCAGTTTTAAATCTTACTATTTTAATACCTAGTTTTTTTAGGTTTTCAGACAATTCATTTGCTGGAAACACACCATCTGGTCCACTTTCTTTAGAGTAATCTCCCATAAATATCTTTCCTTTTAAGTATGTTCCCGTAGCTAAAATTACTGATTTTACATTGTATACTGCACCAACACTAGTTTCTATACTTTCTACTCTATCATCTACAATATTTATTTTTGTTATTTCATCTTGTTTTATACTTAAATTAGATTGTTTTTCCAATGTGTGTTTCATTTCAGCTTGATATTTTTTTCTATCTGCTTGCGCTCTTAAAGAATGCACTGCTGGACCTTTTGATGTATTTAGCATCTTTATTTGTATTAATGTTTTATCTATATTTTTGGCCATTTCTCCACCTAAGGCATCTATTTCTCTTACTAAATGCCCTTTTGAACTTCCTCCTATATGAGGATTACATGGCATATTTGCAACAGCTTCTAAGCTTATTGAAAAAATAATAGTTTTCATTCCCATTCTAGCTGATGCAAGAGCTGCTTCACACCCTGCGTGTCCTGCCCCTATTACTGCAACATCATAATCTCCTGCTTTATATTTCATCTTTTACCTCCTATTTCGTTTTTTATGGAACATTAAAATTCGTTTTTTATATTCGCATTGATTATTTCTTTATTAAATATGTTAATATTTTCATTATTATTTTTATTTGTATCTAACATTTTAATTTTATTTTTGACTTTAAGTCAATGTTTTCTTTTTCATGTTTTTAGCTTCTCTCTAAACTTCTCTTGTTTTGTGTTCGCTTTTTGTTTACAGTTCACTATTTTCCTAAGCAAAATTTAGCAAAGATCTCATTTATTATATTCTCTGAAACATCTTCTCCTGTAATCTCTCCTAAGTCTTCTAAAATGTTTTTTATTTCTATTGCAACTATATCCATAGGCATTTTATTTTCTAGGCTTATTTGGGCATTCTCTGTTGAATTAAGAGCTTTATTAATCAAGTTCTTATGTCTTGTATTAGTTACTATAATTTCATCATCTATATTAATTTCATTAATTTTGAACATCTCTACTATCGTTTTACTAATTTTTTCTATTCCATCTTGAGTTAGAGCTGATATTTTGATTATCTTTTTATTTAAATCACTAATTCTGCTATCAATATTTATATTTTCTTCTATCAAATCTATTTTATTTAAAACAATAATTGATTTTTTATCTCTTATTAAATCAATTATTTCCATATCTTCTTCATCTATATTAGCACTTATATCAAAAATAGCAATTAATAAATCTGCATTATCTGCAATTTCTTTAGATCTTTTAATTCCTATTTTTTCTATTTCGTCTGACGCTTCTCTAATTCCTGCTGTATCAATAATCTTTATAGGAATACCATCTATGTTCATTAATTCTTCTATACTATCTCTTGTAGTTCCTTTATATTTACTTACAATTGCTCTTTCTTCTTTTAATAATGCATTTAATAGTGAAGATTTTCCTGCATTTGGCTTTCCTACTATCGCAACCTTTATCCCATCTTTTATAATTTTTCCGTTATCAAATGTATTCTTTAAATTAATTAATTCTTTTTCTACTGCTTTTAACATATTATCTACTTTATTTTCTGTTATTTCTTCTATGTCATATTCGGGATAATCTATATCTGCCTCTATATCTACCATTACATCCATTATCTCTTTTCTTATACTTTTTATCTTTTTTGACAAAAAACCTTCTAATTGTTTTAATGATGCTTTAGATTCTTTTTTAGTTTTACTATTTATAATGTCTATAATAGATTCTGCTTGTGATAAATCTATTCTTCCATTTAAAAAGGCTCTTTTAGTGAATTCACCTGGTTCTGCTAATTCTGCTCCATTTTCTAAACATACTTCTAAAATATTCTGCATAACAATATTTCCCCCATGTGAATTTATTTCGCACATATTTTCCATAGTATAACTATGTGGTTTAATAAAATATGATACTAATACTTCATCTAAAACTTCATTTGTTTTTGGATTTATAATATTGCCATATTTAAAAGTATATCCTTTTATTTCTTTATTTTTATTTTTTGGAATAAATATTTTTTCTATTATATTAAATGCTTTTTCTCCACTTAATCTAATAATTCCAATTCCTCCAACTCCTGGGGCTGTCGATATTGCGGCTATTGTACTCATAATTATACCTCTTTTCTAAAAATAAATATTTTATTAAATAGTTAATTAATTTAATTAATTAATTAATTATTTATTTTATTCTAAATAAAAAGTCAAAGTTTGGAAATATTTAAGATTTCGGAATATTAATTCCAAATATTTTTTTCTTATTTATTCTCCAGAACTTTGACTTCTGTTTTTATCCTTATTAAATTATTTTAAATCTACTACAATTCTTCTGTTTGGCTCTTCACCAACACTATAAGTTTTAACTTTAGAATTATTTTGTAATTTTGTATGTATAATTTTTCTTTCATAAGCTGACATTGGCTCTAATTCTATTTTCTTTTTATTTTTTATAACTGTCTTTGATATTTTCTCTGCTAATTCTTCTAATACTACTTTTCTTTTTTCTCTATAATTTTCTATATCTAATATTACTGTACATTTATTTTTTAATTGTTTATTAGCTACATTTGAAAAAATTAATTGTAGACAATTTAAAGTTTCTCCTCTATATCCTATTAAATGATTAATATCTTTTCCATTCACATTAATATATATTTTATTATCTTTTTTTTCTAATTTTATTTCTAAATCATTTATATTTAATTTACCAAAAAAGTCATATGTGAATTTTTCCATTATTTTTAGTACATTGTCCAATTCTTCGTCTGTAATATCATCCTTTTTACTTTTTATAGAATTCTTTAAAATTAATTCTACTTTTATTTTTGTTGGTTCTAATATACTAAAAAAACTTCTTTTTTCTTCATTACCAATAATGTTAATAATAACATCATCTCTTTTTGCATTAAGTTCCTTTAAACCTTTTTCTATAGCTTCATTTGTAGTTCTTCCCTCTGCAATAATACTATTTGACATTTTCTTTTTCCTCCTTAGATTTAAAATATTTATTCATAAAGAATCTTTCTAATATCATTAATACATTGCTTGTTAACCAATATAATGCTAAACCTAATGGAGCTACTAATGAGATTGATATTGACATTATTGGCATTAATAAAGACATACTTTTATTTGTTTGTTCCATCATGTCAACTTCTTGAACTTCTTGTTTTACTTCCTTGCTTTCGCCTTCATAATCCTCTATATGCTCATTTAATAACTTTTTGTCCTTATCTTTTTTATTCATATTTGTAGTTAATTTAGTACTTATAAATGTAGATAATATATATAATGTTGGAATAATATATACTTTAGGATCTGATAAGTTTTGCATAGGTACTTTACTTAAATCTAACCCTAAGAAATCCATATTTAAGTAAACTTTTTCATCTTCTTTTCCTTTATGTCTTATTATCGAAATTTCTGGATAAGCTTCATTTACTTCTAAATTTGCAGATTGAAGTTCATTTCTATAATTATTAATATCTTCTTCTGAAACACCTTTTACAAAAGTTAATGGACTTTTTACCATATAAAATACTGCTAATAATATAACTAGTTGAAGTATTGCACTTAAACATCCACTAAATGGACTCATGTTTTCAGATTTATACAATCTTATCGTTTCTTGATTTAACTTTTCTGGATTGTTTTTATATTTAAATTGTAATGCCTTCATCTGCTCTTGAATCTTTGTAGTTTTTATCATTGTCTTTTGTTGTTTTATAGACAATGGCAATAACACTATTTTCAATAATATAGAAAATAAAATTATTGCAAATCCATAATTATTTACAATATTATAAATAAAATTTAATATTGTACCAAATATACTTGCTAAAAATGACATATTTTTCTCTCCTTTATTTTAATGGATCATATCCACCCTTTGAAAAAGGATTACATCTTAAAATTCTTTTTATTCCTAGCCACATTCCTTTTATTGAGCCATATTTAGTAATAGCTTGTTTTGTATATTCTGAACAAGTAGGATAAAATTTACAATGTATACCTCCTTTAGATATAAGAGAAGATATATGTTTTTGATATATATTTATAAAAAAAATTAATATTTTTTTCATTAATCCTCATCTTTTTTTAATAAATTACTTTTGCATAATGTTTTAATTATATCATTCTTTATTGTAAGAAAATTAGCATCCAAAATATTTTTATTTTTTTTCCATAAAAAAATTATATCATACCCAACAGAAATATCTTTTTCTAGTAATCTATAATTTTCTCTTATTAATCTTTTTATTCTATTTCTTTTAACTGCTTTTCCTACTTTTACACTTACAGCAATACCTATATAATTAATTTTCTTATTATTTTTTTTTATATAAATATCAATATAATTTCCATTATAGTATTTTCCTTTTGTTAAAACATTTTTAAATTCGTAATTTTTTTTTAATGTATCTGTCTTTAACATTCTTACCACTCTTTATTATTTTTTTATAAATTGCAAAAAGACCACTAAATGTGGCCATATAATAATTAAGCTGATAATTTTTTTCTTCCTTTAGCTCTTCTTGCTTTTAAAACATTTCTTCCTGCTCTAGTTTTCATTCTTTTCATGAATCCATGTTCTTTACTTCTTTGTCTTGTTTTTGGTTGATAAGTCATTTTCATTTTTATGCACCTCCTATATCTATTGTTATAAAATATATAAAATATTTGTTTTTATAATTAAAAAGCATAACAATTATACTATAGAAATTAGGTATTTGTCAACATTTATTAGATATAATTTCTAAATAGGAAATATATTATTCACATACTTATACACATGTTGTAATTAAAATTATTCACACCCTAAAAATGTTAATTATTGTCGCAAAAAGTAAAAATTTGTTTTGTCTTGGAATATTACGCTTTTATAAGGTTTATAAACTTTGTAATATTATGTAATAATTTGTAGTTTTTATGATTTTTTCACACTTATCCACAAAATTATCCACATTATACACAGATTTATTTAAGTTTTTTGTCCTTTATTATTGACTAAGTAACTTTATTTATATATAATGTAAAAACAATAGGGAATAGTGATATTTTTTATTTTTTTTTGTAAATATTGCAACTTGTATTACAGTATTTTTACATATTTTTTAAAGTTATCAACAGTTGTGGATATGATTGTGGATAATAATAAAAATTCACAAATTTACTAATTCCCTTATACTTTGTAGGAAGGATTGAAAGAAATGTCAAATGAACTAAATGAACTTTTAACCAAAGCAAAAGAACTTTTAAAAGATGAGATGACTAATATTTCTTATGAAACATGGATAAAATCATTAAACATAAGAGATTTTACAGATGACAAAATAATATTAATTGCTTCTTCACCTTTTCAAAAAGATGCTGTTGAAACAAGATATTATGATTTAGTTGCAAATACTTTCAAATTTATTACAAATAAAGATTGTAAAATTATTGTAGAATATCAAGATCCTGATTCAGCAGAAGAAGATAGTAAGTTAGAAGATAAAAGTTTTAATGACAATGAAATAGGGGTTTCAAATAATTCTTTAAATCCAAAATATACATTTGATACATTTGTAGTTGGTAACAATAATAGATTTGCACATGCTGCTTCTTTGGCTGTTGCTGAAGCACCAGGTACATCATATAATCCACTATTTTTGTATGGAGATGTTGGATTAGGTAAAACTCACTTAATGCATGCAATTGGACATCAAGTAATAAAAAATAATTCCAATTCAAATGTACTATATGTAACATCTGAAAAATTTACTAATCAATTAATAAATGCTATAAAAGATAATAAAAATGAACAATTTAGAAACAAATATAGAAATATAGATGTTTTACTTATAGATGATATTCAATTTATAGCTGGAAAAGAAAGAATTCAAGAGGAGTTTTTCCACACATTTAACACATTACATGATAATAGAAAACAAATTGTTATCTCAAGTGATAGACCTCCAAAAGATATTCCTTTATTAGAAGATAGATTAAAATCTAGATTCGAATGGGGATTAATTGCAGATATTTCTATTCCAGATTATGAAACTCGTTTAGCAATATTACGAAAAAAAGCTCAAACTGATAATATTATAGTAGATGATGTTATCTTATCAACAATTGCAACAAGAGTTGCTTCTAATATAAGAGAATTAGAAGGTGTATTTAATAAACTTGTAGCTTTTTCTACATTAGCTAATGGTCCAATTACAATAGAAATGGCTGAAAAAGCTATAAACGACATATCTGCACAAAAAGAAAAAGTAATTTCAGCAGATTATATACAAGATGTAGTTTCAAAATATTTTAATATTAATAAAAAAGATCTAAAAAGTTCTAAAAGATCTAATGATATTGCATATCCAAGACAAATAGCTATGTATCTATGTAGAGAAGTAGCTGGTCTATCTTTCCCAAAGATAGGTGAGGAATTTGGAAAAAGAGATCATACAACAGTAATGCATGGATGTAATAAAATAGAAAAGGAAATTAAAGAAAATACAAATACAAAATTAATTGTGGAAAGTGTGAAAAAAATAATTTTAGAAAAGAAATAAGATTATATCAATAAAAAATTAGATTTTAAAAAACTTAGGTTCGCCAAAACAAACTTTTGAAAAAAGTTTTGTTTCCAAACCTACGGAAGTAATACGTTAGATATACACAAGCAGTTGTTAATAATGTGTATATAAACTGTTAATATTTCATTAATCCACATTTTTTTCAAAAGCATGTGGATTAAATTACAACTTTTCCACGAAAATATAAACATAGTTTTTTTACGGAAATAGGGACTTACAAGACTTTTCCCCATAATTAACAACACCTAATACTATTACTTCTATAATTATTATTTATTAATAAAGGAGAGAGAAAAATGAAGATAGTTTGTTATAAAGATAAAATTCTTAAAGCTATTAATTCCGTAGTAAAAGCAGTAGCATCAAAAACTACAATGCCTATACTAGAAGGAATACTTATTCAAACAAATGACAATGAAATAAAATTAACAACTTATGATTTAGAAATAGGTATTGAATATATAATGGATTGTGAAGTAGAAGAACAAGGTTCTACAGTAGTAAATGCTATAATGTTTAGTGAAATTATAAGAAAACTACCAGATACAGAAATAAAAATTTATTTAGATGAAAATAATTTATTAGTTATAGAATGTGAAGGTTCTTTATATAAATTAGCTACAATGGATCCGACAGAATTTCCAGAATTACCTAAAATAAATGTAGAAAATTCTATTCAAATAGAACAAAATGTATTAAAGAACATGATTAGAAGAACTATTTTTGCAGTTAGCAATGAAGAAAACAGACCAATATTTACAGGTTGTTTATTTGAAGTTATTAATAATAAACTAAATGTAGTTGCAGTTGATGGTTTTAGACTAGCATGGAGAAGCAGTTTCTTAAATGTACAAGCCAATAATTTTAGTGCAGTAATACCTGGAAAAACATTAAATGAAGTAAACAAAATAATTTCAGATTCTTTTGAGCCAATAAAAATTGGAATTTCAAAAAATCAAGCTTTATTTGAAATGGATAATTGTAAAATAGTTACAAGAGTATTAGATGGTGAATTCTTAAATTATTCAAATGTAATTCCTAGTGAATGGGATACTAGAATAAGAGTAAATAAAAATATTTTACAAAGTTGTTTTGAAAGAATTAGTTTAATATCTTCATCTTCTGTGGAAAAAGAAAAGAAATATCCTGTTAAAGTAACTGTAGATATTGGAAAATTAACAATATCTTGTGCAAATCAAACGGGTGATGCTAAAGAAGAAATTTATGTATCAACAGAAGGAAAAAATATAGAAGCAGGATTTAACCCAAAATATTTTTTAGATGCATTAAAAGTAATAGATGATGAAGAAGTATTTGTACATTTTGGATCAAGTATTTCACCATGTGTTATTAGACCTGTTGATGAAGGTGACTACGTATATATGGTATTACCAATAAGATTGAAAGATTAAAAAGAGGCAAGCTATTATTTATAAAATAAGAAATGGGATTTAGGCAAATACTAAGAATCCCATTTTTTATATAAAATATGAATAATAAAAGCTTGCTTTATTTTTTATTTATGTGTATAATGCAATAGATATTTTAAAAATATCCACAGAAACTTACGGAAATGTGGATAACTAAGTGGAGAACTTTATGAATATAACAAAAATAAAACTAGAAAATTTTAGAAATTATACTAACCAAGAAATAATTTTTAACAATGGAATAAATGTTATTTATGGAAATAATGCACAAGGAAAAACAAACATTTTAGAAGCAATTTTTTTATGTTCAATGGGAAAATCTTTTAGAACTAACAAAGATAAAGAATTAGTAAAAATAAATGAAGATTTTGCCAAAATAAATATAGAATATGAAAAAAGTGATAGAAAAGGTAAAATAGAATATATAATTTCAGATAAAAAAAATATATCAATAAATGGGGTAAAAATAAAAAAATTAAGTGAATTATTAGGAAATATAAATTCCATAATTTTTTCGCCAGATGATATGGAAATTCTTAAAGATGGTCCACAAAAAAGAAGAAAATTTTTAAATATGTTAATAAGTCAATTAAGACCAAGATATTTATTTAATTTAAACGATTATAATAAGACATTAGAGCAAAGAAATAATTATCTAAGACAAATAAAATATGAAAATAAACCAAAAAATATGATAGATATTTGGAATGAAAAATTGGCTAATCATGCACAAATTATATACGAATATAGAAAAGAATTTGTGGATAAGTTATTAAAAAAAATTGTAAATATCCACAAAAATATAACAAATAATTCAGAGCAAATAAATATAAATTATATTAGTGAATTTAAAAATAAAGAAGAATATATAAAAAAATTAAATGAAAAGTTAAATAAGGATATAGAAAGAGGATATACTTCTACAGGAATACATAGAGATGACTTCGAAGTGTATATTAATGGAAAAAATATTAATTTATATGGATCACAAGGACAATTTAGAACAGCAATATTATCTTTAAAATTATCTGAACTATATGTTATATATGATGAAGTTGGAGAATATCCAATTTTATTGCTAGATGATTTTATGTCTGAATTAGATGAAAATAGACGTAAAAAATTTGTGGAAAATATTACGGATGCACAGGTAATATTAACAGGTACTCATAAATTAATACTTGAAAATTTTAATTATAATATATATAATGTAAAAGATGGACAAGTAAAAAATGAAGAACAATTTTAACAAAAGAGGTATTATAAATGTTTGTACATATAGGAAATAATATAATTTTAGAAGAAAAGGATATAATTGGTATATATAATGTTGAATCTATGAGAGATTCTGAAGAATATAAAAATTTAATAGAAAGTTTAAAAAGAACAGATAATCTTGTTTCACAAGTAAATGGTGATGCAAGAACATTAATAATGACTAAAGAAAACGGAAAAATAGTAGGATATGAAACAAACGTATCAACTATGTCAATAGCCAAAAGAGCAGAGGAAAATAAAAAGGGCACATTATTAGGAGGTTTGTGTAATGGAAAAATATAAACATGAATATGGAGCAGAACAAATACAAGTACTAGAAGGGTTAGAAGCTGTAAGAAAAAGACCAGGAATGTATATAGGAAGTGTTTCTGCAAGAGGATTACACCATTTAGTATATGAAATTGTAGATAACTGTGTTGATGAAGCATTAGCAGGATATTGTAAGAATATTCATGTTCAAATAAAACCAGGAAATATTATAACTGTACAAGATGATGGAAGGGGAATTCCAGTTGAAGTACACCCAAAAACTAAAATTTCTACTGCAGAAACAGTATATACAATGCTTCATGCAGGAGGAAAATTTGGAGGAGATAGTGGATATAAAGTATCTGGTGGACTTCATGGGGTTGGTGCTTCTGTTGTAAACGCTTTATCTGAATGGACAGAGGTTGAAATATGTCGTGATGGTGGTAAATACAAAATGAAATTTGCAAGAGGTAAGACAGTAGAACCATTACAAAGAATAGAAGATTCAGATAAAACAGGTACTAGTGTAACATTTTTAGCAGATAGTACAATATTTGAAACAACAAACTATGATTTTTCTATTTTAGAAGAAAGATTTAGAGAAATTGCATTTTTAACAAAAGGGTTAAGAATAAAAATTGAAGACTTAAGAGAAGAAACAGTAAAACAAGCAGATTTTTGCTTTGAAGGTGGATTAAATTCATTTGCAGAATATTTAAATCAAAACAAAGAAAAATTACACAAAAAACCTATTTATATTGAAAAAACAGATGGTGAAGTACCTGTAGAGATTGCAATTCAATATACTACAGCATATTCAGAAAATATTTATACTTTTGTTAATAATATAAATACAGTAGAAGGTGGAACACATTTAGAAGGATTTAAAAGAGCTCTTACAAAAGTATTTAATGATTATGCAAGAAAACATAATATTTTAAAAGAAAAAGATTCAAACTTACAAGGTGAAGATATAAGAGAAGGTATAACAGCGATTATTTCAGTAAAAGTTAAAGAACCTCAATTTGAAGGACAAACAAAAACAAAATTAGGTAATAGTAATGTTACAGGAATTGTTCAATCAATGGTAAATGAAGCTTTATCAAACTTTTTAGAAGAAAATCCTTCTGTATCTAAAGCTATCTTAGAGAAATGTATAGGTGCTTCAAGAGCTAGAGAAGCAGCTAGAAAAGCAAGAGAATTAGTTAGGAGAAAAAGTGCTTTAGAAACTTCAACATTACCTGGAAAATTAGCAGATTGTAGTGAAAAAAATGCAGAATTATGCGAAGTATATATAGTCGAAGGGGATTCTGCTGGTGGAAGTGCAAAACAAGGAAGAGATAGAAAATTCCAAGCAATATTACCACTATGGGGAAAAATGTTAAATGTTGAAAAATCTAGAGCAGACAAAATATATAATAATGATAAATTACAACCTGTTATATTAGCAGTAGGTGCTGGAATTGGTGCAGACTTTGATATAACAAAAATTAGATATGGAAAAATAATAATAATGGCAGATGCCGATGTTGATGGTGCACACATAAGAACCTTACTATTAACATTTTTCTTTAGATATATGCGTCCTTTAATAGAAAATGGAAATGTGTATTTAGCACAACCACCATTATTTAAATTATCTAAAAAAGGAATGAAAGATATTTATTGTTATACTGACGAAGAATTAGAAGATAAATATAAAGAATTAGAAGAAAAAGGAATCTCAAGAGATGCTATATCAATCCAAAGATATAAAGGTTTAGGAGAGATGAATCCAGAGCAATTATGGGAAACAACAATGAATCCAGAAACAAGAACTTTAATAAAAGTTACAATGGAAGATGCTATAAAAGCAGATAGAATATTTACTATACTAATGGGAGATGAAGTTGCTCCTAGAAGACAATTTATAGAAGAAAATGCAAAATATGTAAAGAACTTAGATGTCTAAAAATTAAAGTGAGCCTATTATAATTATAGGTTCGCTTTTGTTTTTTTATAATAGAGAATTTTATAATTAATAGCGATAAATGTCGATTTTTGAGTTACGAAATTCGTTGACAAATAGGATAAATGGGAGTATTATAAAAAAAATGAGGTGATAATTTATAAAAAATAAATCTACTCAAGATTGGCTAATGATAGAAGATATAGACAAAAATGGAATTATTAAAATAAAAGATAGAAATGTTTTTGTTAAAATATTAAAAGTAAAGCCAATAAATTTTAATCTGAAAACAACTTTAGAAAAGGAAGCTATTTTAAATTCGTATAAAGTTTTTTTAAAAACGTGTAATTTTAATCTACAAATTTTAATTCATACCAATAAAGAAGATATATCCAAAATCACAAAAAATATAAAGCAAGTAAAAAATGAACAAATTTCTATTATTTCTAAAAAATATATTGAATTCATAAATAAAATTAATTCTGAAAAACAAACTTCAACTAAAAATTATTATATTGTTATAGACGAACAAATTGAAAATGAAAATATAGAGAATATATTTTATATGTTAAATGAAAAATATTTAAAAATAAAAGAATGTCTTGCTAGATGTGGAAATCAAGTAAATGAATGCAAAAAAGAAGAAGTAATAAATATTTTACATTTTTTTCTTAATACAAAAAATAATCTTAAAAGAAATGGAGGGGATTAAAAAAAATATATTAAAAAATTTATTTTCGAAGTCAACCAAAGTAAAAGAATTTAAAGAAGAAAATTATATTTGCCCAGCATATATAAACAATGAAAATCCAAAATATTTAGAAATAGATAATATGTATTATTCAGGGATAATGATAGTAAATTACTTAAGAGAAAATGAAGAATTATTATTAAAATCATTAATAAATACAGATATAAATATGAATATTTCTATATTTTACGAAAAGCAGGATAAATATAAAACTTTGAAAGAATTAACATATAATATTGGAAATGTTTCAGCAGATTTAAAAGAAATAAATAGTAATAGACAAGATGTAGATATCGCACAATATACGTATAATGATGCAAAATATATAAGAAAAGAGATACAAATAAATAATCAAGATATATATTATTTATATATGTATATTAATGTTTTTTCCGATTCATTAAAAGACTTAGAATATAGTTTAACTAAAATAGAAGGTATTATACAAGGTTCAGGAATGCAAGGAAGAAGAGCGACTTTTAGACAAGAGCAAATATATAAAACAACATTACCAATAATGTATAATGACAAAGATTTAAAATTAGCTACAAAAAGAAATATATTAACAAATGGTATTATTAGTACATACCCATTTATATCCTCATCAATTTTTGATGAAAAAGGAGTATACATAGGAAGAAATATGCATAATAATTCTATGATATTTATTGATAGATATAATTCTCAAAAATATAAAAATCCTAATATGTGTGTCTTTGGTATGTCAGGTGCAGGAAAGTCTTTTTATACAAAACTGCTAATATTGAGATATTGTTTTCAAGAAATAAACCAATACATTATAGATCCAGATAGAGAATATGGTAGTATATGCAAAGCATTGAACGGAACTATCTTAAAACTTGGACCTACATCAGATACATATATAAATGTTTTTGACATAAGAGAAGAAAGTATAGAAAAAGAAGAAAAGGGATATTTAGGTATTAAATTAAATAAATTAAAAGGTTTTTTTAATTTGATTTTTGGAGAAATGGATGAAGAAGAAAAATCTATAATAGAAGAGAAATTAATTAAATTATATGAAGATAAAAATATAAATTTTAACGATAAAAGCTTATACAAAATAAAAAATAAAAGAAAAGTTTTTAAAGAAAGTAGAGATATGCCAATATTAGAAGATTTTTACAATTTATTAGGACAAGATAAAAGAACCAAAAAATTTCACATCAAACTATTACCATTTGTAAAAGGAAGTTTGAATTATTTTAATAAATATACAAATATAAAAATAAAAAATAATTTAATAGTTGCAGATATATATGAATTAGGAGAAGAAAATATAAAATATGGTATGTACATTTTTATAGATTTATTTTGGGATTTAGTGAAAATAAATAGAAAAAATAAAAAAGTAATATATATGGACGAAATATGGAGACTAATAGGAGTGACTTCAAACAAAGAAGTTGCATCATTTATATATAAAATATTTAAAACTATAAGAAAATACGGTGGAAGTGGAGTTGCAATAACACAAGATGTAACTGATTTATTTAGTTTAGATAATGGGACATATGGAAAAAGTATTTTGAGTAATTCTAATATAAAAGTATTTTTTTGCTTAGAAGAAGAGAATATTAATATATTAGAAAAGTATGCTAATCTGTCGGAAAAAGAAAAAATAGAAATTAAATCATTTGCAAAAGGTGAGTGTTTAATATTTGTTGGAAATGAACATATTTTAGTAAAAATTGATTCATCAGAATTTGAAAAAAATATTATAGAAAAAGGAGAGATAATTAATTAAAAGGATTATAAATATTTTTGGATATAATGGAACAGGAAAAACGACAATTGCAATTTTATTAGCAAAGATATCAGCGGATAAAGGAAAAAAAGTATTATTGGTAGATTCAAGATTTAATAAATACAATATATATAAAATATTGAATCAAAATAGAAACGATAAATTTATACAAATAAAAAATTTTTCTTTAGTAGATGAATATGCAAAAAAAGATGTTAATAAATTTAACGTAGTCATTTTTGATAATCCTAATATTAATTTTTTAAAAACAAAAGATATATTAAAAGATTCTATAAACATATTTTTAGCAGAAGCAAATGTATTGGGAGTAGAAAAATTAAATCTTTTAATTAATAAAAAAACAAAGGAAATAAATAAGAGAGATATAAAAATTATTTTTAATAAATATAATTCGAATTCTATAGATATAGAGGTTTTATATAAAGTATTTAAAGAAATAAAAATAATTGGAAAAATACCATATAGGAATGAAATTGATATTTTAATAAATACAGGAAAATTAATAACAATAAATAAAATAAAAACAGATTTATTAAAAATAATAAAAGAATTAATAAAAGGAGGATTAGTAATATGAATGTTGGTTTAACAAATGAATTAGATAATAAAAATATGGAAATAGAAAGTAAACAAAAAAACTTTCTAGAGAGTACAATTGGTAAAATAATAAATACAGGGTTAGATGTAGGTATTAAATTTTTATTACCAGATTTTGTAGAAGATGAAGTGATAGAAATAAAAGACACTATAATACAAGAAGGTTTTAAGGAAGGAATAAAAAAAGCAGTAAGTGAAGCAATAGATATTGGAAAAAGTACAATAGGAATACTAACAGGCAAATTTGAAAATATAGGGCAAATGCAAAAAGCTGTGGAAACAGGAGGAATAATAGATAGTGTTTCCACAGGAATAGATAAAGCCTTATATAAAATTAACGAAAATGGAAAGTTAAATTCTAATATTATAAATGTAATAAAAAAAGGAAAAAACTTAATACTAGATAATATAAGTAACAATATTGAAGAAATGATTTTAGACCAAGGAAAAGAAAAAAATAGATTTGAAAAATCAATTAATAGTTGGAAAGAAGGATATCAAAATAAAGATTTTAATGCAATGGAACAAGAAATACAAAATATAAAGGAAAATTTAAATAAATTAATGCCAATAGAAAGTTTAATAAAAGAAGGAAGAACAATAGAGAATATTCATAATATTATTAAAAATAATAATAAAAATTTTGATATAAATGTACTTCAATTACAAGCTGCAAATGCTTTAGCATAAACGAAAAATTGAAAAACAATAATAGACCTTAATTTTATGAATTCCGTAAGAATTTCGCCTAATTTCCTTGCATATTTTTAGCTGTTTTAGTATAATACATGGTGTAGCAGAAAGAAGAAAAGAGGTAAAGAAATGGACAATCTAGATGGGAAAATAATAGAGAGAGATATTGAAAATGAGATGAAAACAGCATATATAAGTTATGCTATGAGTGTTATTGTACAAAGAGCTTTACCAGATGTAAGAGATGGTTTAAAACCAGTTCATAGAAGAATTTTATATGCAATGCACGAAGATGGAATCACTTCAGATAAGCCATATAGAAAATGTGCTAATACAGTAGGTTCTGTTTTAGGAAGATATCATCCTCATGGAGATTCATCAGTTTATGATGCAATGGTAAGAATGGCACAAGATTTCTCTTTAAGATATATGTTAATAGATGGTCATGGAAACTTTGGTTCAATAGATGGTGACGGAGCAGCTGCAATGAGGTATACAGAAGCTAGAATGTCTAAAATAGCTGAATATATGCTTACAGATATAGAGAAAAATACAGTTGACTTTATGCCAAACTATGATGATAGATTACAAGAGCCAACAGTACTTCCATCAAAAATACCACAATTATTAATTAACGGATCATCAGGTATAGCTGTTGGAATGGCAACAAATATACCACCACACAACTTAAATGAAGTATGTGATGGAGTAATAAAAATAATCGAAAATCCTGAATTAACAGATGAAGAATTAATGTCAATAATAAAAGGTCCAGATTTTCCAACAGGAGGAATGATCCTAGGAAAAGAAGGAATAAAAGAAGCTTATAAAACAGGTAGAGGTAAAATTATCGTAAGAGCAGAAGCAGAAATAGAAGAAATGGCAAATAACAAACAAAGAATAATAGTAACATCATTACCATACCAAGTTAATAAAGCAAGATTAATTGAAAATATTTCTAAACTAGTAAGAGAAAAAAGAATTGAAGGAATTTCAGAATTAAGAGATGAATCAGATAGAAATGATAGAGTAAGGATTGTAATAGAACTAAAAAGGGATGCAAGAGCACAAGTAGTTTTAAATCAATTATATAAAAATACGCAAATGCAAGATACTTTTGGAGCTATCTTATTAGCGCTAGTAAATGGAGAGCCAAAGATATTAACATTAAGACAATGTTTAGATTATTATATAGATCATAGAAAAGTTGTAATATTAAGGAGAACTAAATTTGAATTAGATAAAGCATTAGCTAGAGCACACATATTAGAAGGATTAAGAATAGCAATAGACAATATAGACGAAGTTATAAGCATAATTAGAAGTTCATATGATGATGCAAAAGAAAAATTAATGGAAAGATTTGGTTTAACAGATATACAAGCTCAAGCTATATTAGACATGAGATTAAAAACATTATCTGGTTTACAAAGAGAGAAAATAGAAGAAGAATATAAACAATTAATGGAATTAATAGCTCATCTAAGAGAAATATTAAGTAATGAACAACTTGTATATGACATAATAAAAACAGATTTAATAGAAGTTAAAAATAAATTTGGAGACGAAAGACTAACAAAGATTAAACCTGCAGAAGGAGATATAGAAGAAGAAGATTTAATTAAAGAAGAACAAACAATAGTAGCATTAACACACTTCGGATATATTAAGAGAATGCCAGCAGATACATATAAGAGTCAACGTAGAGGAGGAAAAGGCATTACAGGAATTTCAACAAGAGCAGAAGATTTTGTAACACAAATATTTACTGCATCTACACATGACACAATATTATTCTTTAGCAATAAAGGTAAACTATATAGATTACGTGGATATGAAATTCCAGAAGCAGGAAGAACAGCAAAAGGAACGGCTATTGTAAACTTATTAAGTTTAGACAATGGAGAGAAGATATCTGCAGTTATACCAATTTCTAATTTCGCAGAAGGTAAATACCTATTAATGTCAACACAAAGAGGATTTATAAAGAAAACAGCTCTTACAGAATATAACTCAGCAAGAAAAACAGGTCTTCAAGCTATAACATTAAAAGAAGATGATGAATTAATAGCTGTAAGATTAACAGATGGTCAAGACAATGTTGTATTAGTAACAGAAGAAGGAATGAGTATTACATTTAGTGAACAAGATGTTAGACCAATGGGAAGAACAGCACAAGGTGTAATCGGAATTAAACTTGGAGAAGATGACAAAGTTATAGGTATGGAATCTATTATATCAGGAGCAAACGCAACATTATTAGCAATAACAGAGAATGGTTTTGGAAAAAGAACAGACTTAGAAGAATATAGAATCCAAAATAGAGGTGGTAGAGGAGTAATAACATATAAGGTTACTCAAAAAACTGGTAAGCTAGTTGGAATTAGAGTTACAGATGATTCAAACGATATTATGATGATAACAGATACAGGAACAATTATAAGAATAAATGTAAAAGATGTCAGCGTATTAGGTAGATCAACACAAGGAGTAACTTTAATGAGAACAAATGATGGCGGAAAAGTAGTTAGTATAGAACTAGTAGAACCTGAAACTAATGAAGAATAAAAAATAATAGATATATGATACAAAAAAGGTCCAAATAAAAAAAGAATCTAATAGATATCTATTAGATTCTTTTTTGTATAATGATATATAAAGAAAATAATCGATTATATAAAAGGAGTCAAAAATGGATAAAAAAATAAATAAAACAATAATGCAATATTTTGAGTGGTATTTACCAGCGGATTGTGGATTATGGAAGAAAGCAGCAAGTGAAGCAAGTTATTTGGATAGCATTGGTATTACAGGAATATGGCTACCACCAGCATATAAAGCAGAAGGAGGTAATCATGATACTGGTTATGGAGTATATGATTTATACGATTTAGGAGAATTTAATCAAAAGGGTTCTATAAATACTAAGTATGGAAGTAAAGATGAGTATATAAATGCAATAAAAGTATTAAAAGGAAATAATTTAGAAGTATATGCAGATATAGTATTAAATCATAAATTAGGAGCAGATGAAACAGAGGAAGTCATGGCAATAGAAGACCAAGCATACAATAGAAATATTGAGATAAATACGCCAATATTTATAGAAGCTTGGACAAAATATAATTTTAGCGAAAGAAATAATAAATACTCAGATTTTAAATGGAACTGGACTCACTTTCATGGTGTAGATTGGGATAATAAACAAAAAAGAAAAGGAATATTTAAATTTTATGGTAAGCATTGGGATGTAGATGTAGATAAAGAAAATGGCAATTTTGATTATCTAATGGGAGCAGATGTGGACTTTAATAATGTAGATGTTATACAAGAATTAGAAAAGTGGGGAAAATGGTATGTTAACACAACCAATGTAGATGGTTTTAGACTAGATGCAGTAAAGCATATTAGAGCAGGATTTTACAAAGATTGGTTAGAAAATATGAAAGAAGAATTTGCCAAAGACTTTTTTACAGTTGGAGAATATTGGAGTACTAATATTGTAGCTATAAACAATTATTTAAAAGAGGTAGATTATTCAATGAAATTATTTGATGTACCATTACACTATAATTTGTTTAATGCTTCTAATTCATCTGGAAACTATGATATGAGAACCATTTTAGATAATACTCTTGTAAAAGAAAATCCAGAATATGCAGTAACATTTGTAGATAACCATGATACTCAAATAGGGCAAGCTCTTAATTCATGGATTCAAGATTGGTTTAAACCATTAGCATATGCTTTAATTTTGTTAAGAAAAGATGGAGTTCCATGTATTTTTTATGGAGATTATTATGGAATAGAACATGATAACATATCACCTAAAAAGAAAATATTAGAAAATATGATAAAAGCTAGAAAACACTTCTCTTATGGAAAGCAAAGAGATTATTTTAAAGATGAAAATATAATAGGATGGGTAAGAGAAGGTGATAGTGACCATACAGATTCTGGTTTAGCAGTTGTAATGAGTGATAATGTTGGTGGATGTATCGAAATGAATATGGGAGAGAGATTAGCTAATACAATTTTCTATGATTGTACAGGAAACTTAGATGAAACAGTATATGTAGATTCAAACGGAAATGGAATATTTTATTGCGATGGTGGAAGTGTTTCTGTATGGATAAAAAAAGATAATATTTATGATAATAATGAAAAGGAGTAAAAAATGGAAAATTTAGAAAATGTTTTGTCATTATTTATAATAATTGCTACAATTGTTTTTAATGTACCAATGATTTTAAATATTGTGAAAAAAGAAAATAAAGACGAAACAATGTTAAAAATAATTAAAAGTATTGGTTTAATATTTTTAACATTTATGTTATTCACAATTATATTAATGCCAATAGACTTTTTTATAGATTTAAAAAATAATATTTTTCTAATATGTTATGCTGTATTCATATTGTTATATTTTTCAATAAAGATAATTACATATGTTAGAAATTATATTAAGGTAATTTTTTCAGAGAATAAGGATATTTATATAAGAGATGTTTTTGTAAAATATAGTCCAGCAGTACTAGGATTATTAAAGAATAATAATATCAATGATAAGAGAGATTTTATAGCAACTATTTTAAATATATATTCAAAAGATGCTATTGATTTAGAAAAAGTAAATGGACAAATTAAAATTAAAGATTTAAATAATACAGATGTTGTATTAAATGATTTAGAAGAAGACGAAAGATATGTTTATTATGTATTAACAAAGAATAATGATTTTGATATAGATAAATGGCATTCAATAGTGCAAAGACAATTAGATAAAAGAAAATTTGTAAAGAAAGAAAAAACTAGTGTATTAAAAAAGATATTAAAAATAAGTTTAATTACATTGTTAATATTTATACTATTATTTGTAATATATTTAATTGCAATGATATTCATACCTTCAAAGGAAAAGTTTATTTTAAATACACCAAACATGATTTATGGTTTAGGAACAGCATTAGTGGCGGTACCAATTTCTATAGCTTTATTAAAAGCTTTAATGATGATATCAAAGCGTCAATTTATAAAAGATGATTTAAAAAATTATACAGATAAAGGTGCATTAGAAGTATTAAAATGGAAAAAATTCGAGAAATTTATTAGAGAATTCTCTATGATAGAAAATGCAGAAGTAGAAAGTGTTAAATTATGGGATAAATATATAGCATATGCAATGGCATTGAATATAAATAAAAGTTATAAATCAGAAGAACTTAATGAGTTAAATAAAATTGTAGATAATAAGAAATGGTTTATATAAAAATAAGAAAAAAGGTTGTATGTAATAATACAATCTTTTTTCAATACTTGCAAAGTACTACTAAACAAAACTCTTATGAAATTAGATAAAACTATCTATTAAATATGTGATTTTTTTGCTCTAATAAATAAGAAATACGGTCTATCATATTGATTAATATATTTAGGAATAACTTTTATACTTTCTTCATCAGGTAAGGGTTCTAAAATTTTTTCAATATTAAATCCATTTTTGACTAATCCATTTATTAAACTACTAAAATTTCTATGATATTTTTTTACTATTACTTTATTCCATTCTTTTTCTCTTAAACCTTCCCTGTTATAGTCTGACAGAAGTAGAAACCATTTTCCATTGATTTCTGTATAATTTTTTTTCATCCAAGGTTCGAATTTATTAGCTATTCGTAAAGGATGATCAATAGAAAAAACTAATATTCCATCATCATTTAATAAATTATAAATATCTTTTATTAATTTATTATAATTTTTTACATAGTGAATAGCTAATGAAGAAATAACTACATCAAACTTTTCTTTTAATTTATTTATATCTTCCATAGCTAGCAATTGATATCTTATGTGTTCATCTTTGTTATTATCTAAAGCAATTTTTAACATATGTTTGGAAATATCAATACCTAATACTTCTTGTGCTCCTAATTCTCTACAATATATGTCATTTTCTCCATAACCACAGCCTAAATCAAGAATTTTTTTATTAGTTAAGTCTGGCAATAACTTTCTAAAATTAGGTATTTCAATTAAATCATTTGCATTCATTCCCTTATTTTCATATCGCATTTTGTCATATGCTTCTGAAAAAATTTCAATATCATATATATTTTGCTTCATAAAAAATCACCCCTATTTTTAGAGGTTATTATACCATGATATTTTATAAATTTTAATATATAAAATATGAAATGTAAGAAGATATCCAAATTGATATTATTGGACAATTATTTATTTGATTGTTATAATTAATGTAAAAAAATAATTATTTTGTGCTCGCGAAAATTACAAATACTATATTGAAAAATTTATATCGGAGGTAATTATGGAAAATTATGAATTAGGAATAGACGAAGTAATTTTGTTTGAAGATGAGGTAACACACAATAAATTAAAGGAGAGATTAAAATTAACTTTAACTTCACGAAAAATAATATTTGAAAAAGAAAAAGGAATTATAAAAAAAGAAAAGATATTAATGGAAATTATAAATTTAGAAGATATAAAGATTTACAATGAAAAAGTACAAGTAAAACAAAAAGGTCTTGAAGTTATTATTCAAACTACAAAAGATAATATTATAATTACTTTTTATGGAATGCTTAGGGCTAATAAATTTGTTGGAAAAATTGTTGATACAGTTACAGGTACAACACTTACTAAAAGAAGTACAGAAAAGATAAAAGGTGTTTTTAATACTGTAGATGATGTATTAGGGATTGATACAAGAGGAACCTTAAAAGGTGTTGTAGAAAATGGTATTACAAGTACACTTTTAAAAGGAGTTAAAAAGAAAAGATAATTGGTTTTATCGCGAAAAACAAAATGTGTGATTGTGAGCTATTAAAATACAAATTAATATTTTAATAGATTTATAGTAATTTAAAGAGAAGATTTATATAAGGAGAAATTAAAATGAATAAGAAAAGAAAAATATTTATTATTTTTGGAATTATTTTAACAATATGACTAGTGGTTGGAATAATTGATTTTGGTAGAGTACATAGTTTTGAAAAAACCATATTTTGTATAAACACTAAAGCTCAAAAGGATGGTGGTTCAGGACATTATGTGGGCATAGGTTACTCTTTTGACATAGAAGGAAACTTTATGCCAGAAGATGAATTAAAAGGAGTCACAGAATATAGTTATTATCTATTTGGAATAAGAGTACAATCATCTATAAAAGATTAGTTTAAATATATAAGGTATTTAAACCAGCTATTGTTCATTATGCAAGAGTAAGCATTTTGAATTGACATTTAAATAAAATATTAAAGGAATTAGATATTCCTCATTTTTCTATACATAGATTAAGACATACACACACAACACGACCAATAGAACATGGAATGAGTCTGTAGTATTACAAAGTAAATCAATATTATTTAAACGAAAATTTAATAAAAAACAACAATACTCAATATCTTGAAAGTGATATAAATAGTAAAAAAATAATTGATACAAATGAAGAAAGATAAATAATAGTTAAACAAAATAAATAAAAATGACTAAAAATAAACTTTTCATTTGGCTTTTTAAATGTTTAGTTATGGCTTAATTTTATAAATATATTATTAAAGATATAAATATTGTTGAAATTATTGTGGTACAAAGGTTATACGTTTCAAATATTTATTATAATAAAATAAATTTGTTTTTGAAAAGTAAAATTGTTTAACTTGTTTAATTATTGATACATAAGACTTTGAATACTATTACTTAAACATTCGCTAAACAAAAAAATTAATTTTAGAATTTGTTTAGCGAACTGTTTAAGTAATAAAAAATTAAGAAAAATGAAAAATCGTGAAATCCCTTGATACTCTAATGAAATATAATTTTTATAAATTAAACAAAAAATATATTAGTGAAAAACAATAAAATAGCCTGTATCCTTAGATACAAGCCATTTACAAGTTTTATTTCATTGGTTGCGGGGGGAGGACTCGAACCTCCGACCTTTGGGTTATGAGCCCAACGAGCTGCCAACTGCTCCACCCCGCGATGTGCTACGAATAATATTATATAACCGGAAGTATTATTTTGTCAATACCTATAATATAATTTATATAATATATTATATGAAAGAATTTCTAAATTATACCAAAATTATATAAAATACATAACAATTGTAGATATTATTGATGTACATGAATTTGTATATTGGTATTAGTATCTATAAATACATCTGAATTAATATCCAAATTATAAGATGGATTTATAGACTTTTGATGTTTATTATATTTAGAGTTAAAATAATTAGATTTCGCTTTATATGTAGGTGAGTTATTGGTGTTGTTGATTACAATAATATTTACAGACAAAAAATTATATTCTAAAATACCAGAATATTTACCAATTGAATTAATTGAATAAAAAGTAACAATAATTAAAATAACTAAGAAAAATTTTTTCATATTTACTCCTAAAAAATAATGTATATAAATTTAAAAACGAGATTGTTCATAGAAAATTTTTAACTTACTAAAAAAGTTTAAAGAAAAACTAGAATTATTTGAATAAGTAATAGAAATAGTAAAATTATGTTCTTCTTTTGAAAGAGAAGAAAAAGAGAAAAATTCAGACTTTAAATTATTAAGAAAAATTTCATTAGAATCTTTATAACAGTGTAAAGTAAGATTTTGAGGAAGATTTTCTAAGCAAAAATAATATTTATACGGAACTTCCGAAATAATATTATCTTTAAAATTAGTTACTCTAAATGAATATTCAACAGATAAGTTCGAATTGTTTAAACTGGCAGTAGGTGAAAAAGAAACATTAAAAATTGGATTTGCAATATTAGAGTTAATATGTATATTTGTATTAAAAGAATAAATATGATGAATAATTATGCTGATTAAAGAAAAACATAAAATAAATATAAATAAAAATTTTTTCAAGATTACATCCTTTCAAAAATGATTTGTAAATTAATAAAAAAATTAGAAGAAGTAAAAATATCTAAATTATTAAAATTCCATTCCCAAAAAAACGTTAAAGAATTAACAGCATTGGTATTATATGTGGATATTATATAATTTTTTTTAGAAAAATCCACAAGTATATTATTAATATAAAAATTTATATTTTTGGGGATATTGGAATTAATATTTAAAATTTTAAAAGTGATATTTTTATTAGAATTAATTAATAAAGAAAAATAACCATATGAACCGTGGTGCGAGCTTACCATTATATAAAGAACTATAATGAGCACTTTCAACAAGATCAATATTCAAATTAAAAAATTTGGGGGATAAAATAATATAACTATAAAAAGAAAATAAAATAATAAGAAATAAAAAAAGTAAAAATTTTTTCATAAAATCTCCTAAAATTGAATTAAGTAAAAAAATTATAATAAAAATTGTAAGCTTTGTCAATAATAAAAGAGATACTAATTGTAAAAGATAAATGCTTATGATAAAATTGAAATGAAAATTTACAAAAGATAGGAGGGGAGAAGATGATTTATACAGTAACATTTAACCCAGCATTAGATTACATTTTAGAACTAGATAAACTGGAAATTGGAAAAATACAAAAGTCAAAAAATGAATTAATACTGCCAGGTGGAAAAGGGATAAATGTTTCTACAGTATTAACTAATTTAGATACAGATAATGTAGCTTTAGGGTATAAAGTAGGGTTTGTAGGAGCAGAAATAGAAAGACGTTTAAAAGAAATGAAAATAAAAACAGATTTTATAGAATTAGAAGAAGGAAATTCAAGAATAAATGTAAAAATTGCAGGAGAAGAAGAAACAGCGATAAATACTAATGGACCAATAATAACTGAAGAAAAAGTTATAGAATTATTGGAAAAGTTAAGAAAACTAAAAGAAAATGATATTTTAGTGTTATCTGGTAGTATACCATCGTCAATAAAAGATGATATATACGAAAAGATTTGCCACATAATACAAAAACAAAAAGTAAAAATTGTAGTAGACGCTACTAAAAATTTATTATTGCAATCTTTAAAATATAAACCATTTTTAATAAAACCCAATAACGAAGAATTAGGAGAAATGTTTAATGTAGAGATACATACAAAAGAAGATGCCTATGTATATGGAAGAAAGTTAAAAGAAATGGGAGCACAAAATGTATTAGTTTCTATGGGAAAAATACGGTGCAGTTTTAATTGATGAAGAAAATAAAGAACATTTTTTAAAGTCACCAGATGGTAAAAGAAAAAATACTGTTGGTGCAGGAGATTCTATGGTTGCTGGATTTATAGCAGGATATTTGAAATATGGAAATTATGAAGATGCCTTAAAAATGGGGGTATCTGCAGGAACTGCCAGTGCCTTATCAAAATATTTGGCAACAAAAGAGGAAGTATATAAATTATACGATAATATTTAAACTAAGGAGGAAAATATGAAAATAACAGATTTATTAAGCGAAAAGTCAATTGAGCTTAATGTAAAAGCAAAAGATAAAAATGACATAATTAATAAAATGACAGAATTAATGCTAAATACAGGAAGAATCAAAGACTTAAATGAATATAAAGAACTTGTATTAAAAAGAGAAGAAGAAGGAAGTACGGGAGTTGGAGAAGGAATTGCAATTCCACATGGTAAAGGAAAATGTGTAACAGAGCCAGGGCTTGTTGCAATGGTAGTTCCAGAAGGTGTTGAATACAATGCACTAGATGGAAAACCTGTTAACTTATTATTTATGATTGCAGCTCCAGATACAAATAGTAATATACATTTAGATGTATTAAGTAGATTATCTACAATGTTAATGGATGAAAATTTTAAGAATAAATTAATTTCTGCAAAAAGCAAGAAAGAATTTTTAGAAATAATTAACGAAACAGAACAAGAAAAATTTAGTGAAGAAACAAAAAAAGAAAATGGTTATGAAATTTTAGGAATTACAGCTTGTCCTACAGGAATTGCACATACTTATATGGCAGCTGAAGCATTAGAAAATGCAGGAAAAGAAATGGGACATCTTGTAAAAATAGAAACACAAGGTCAATCAGGTGTTAAAAATAAATTAACAAAAGAAGAAATAAGAAATGCAAAAGCAATAATAATTGCTGCAGATATAGATATAGATTTATCTAGATTTAAAGGTAAGAAAATTCTTAAAGCAAAAGTTTCAGACGGAATTCATAAACCAAAAGAGTTAATAGAAAAAGCTTTAAATGGTAAAGACATTCCAGTATATGAAGGAAATGGAAAAGATGATTCAGAATATGAAAATTCTGAAAATGCAGGAAATAAAATATATAGGCACTTAATGAATGGTGTAACACATATGTTACCATTTGTTGTTGGTGGAGGTATATTAATAGCAATAGCATTTTTACTAGATGATTATTCTTTAAATCCAGCAAACTTTGGAATGAATACACCAGTCGCAGCATTCTTTAAAACAATTGGAGGAATAGCATTTGACTTTATGTTATGTATCTTATCTGGATATATAGCTATGAGTATTGCAGATAGACCAGGTTTAGCAGTTGGTTTTGTTGGTGGAGCCGTAGCAAAAGCAGGAACAACATTTGCATCTTTAACAAACCCAGATGTTGTACTTGTAAGCTCTGGATTTTTAGGAGCTTTAATAGCTGGTTTTATTGGTGGATATGTTGTACTTTTATTAAGAAAAGTTTTTTCTTTCTTGCCAAAAAGTTTAGAAAGTGTAAAACCTATATTAATATATCCTGTAGGGGGAATTTTGCTAATAGGATTAATAATGCTAGCAATTAACCCAGCAGTAGGGGCAATCAACACAGCATTAAATAATTTCTTATCATCAATGCAAGGAGCAAATAAAATAATATTAGGAGCAATTTTAGGTGGTATGATGTCTGTTGACTTAGGAGGACCTGTTAACAAAGCATCATATACATTTGGAACAGGAATGCTTGCAGAAGGACATTACGACATTATGGCAGCAGTTATGGCAGGAGGTATGGTTGCACCACTTGCAATAGCATTACTTGCAACATTCTTCCCTAAAAAATTACCAAAGAAAGACAGACAATCAGCTTTATTAAACTATGTTATGGGATTTTCATTTATATCAGAAGGAGCTATACCATTCGCTTCAGCAGATCCAATACGTGTAATTTTTTCTTGCGTAGTTGGTTCAGCAGTTTCAGGTGCTATGTCTATGTTCTTTAACTGTACATTAATGGCTCCACATGGAGGTATATTTGTTTTACCAGTAGTAGGAAATGCAGCATTATATTTACTTTCTATAGTAGTAGGTTCTTTAGTTGCAATGTTTATTTTAGCAGCATTAAAGAAAAATGTTTGGAAAAAGGAGACAAAATAATATGATAAGCAAAGTTTTAAAATTAGAAAATGAGACAGGATTACATGCAAGGCCAGCAACTGATCTTGCAAAAATAGCAATGAAATACCCATGTGATATAAAATTAATAGCTAATGATAAAGCTGTAAATGCAAAATCTCCATTAATGATTATGTCTGCAGGGATAAAGCAAAAAACAGATGTAGAAGTTATATGTGATGGGGAAAACGAAGAAGAAGCAATGAAAGAGATAGAAGAAGCATTTAAAAATAACTTTGGAGAATAATAAACAAAAGAGGAGATAAAAATGTTAAAAGGTAAAGGTGTATCTAAGGGGATTGGAATTGGAAATGCAAAAGTATTAAAAAATGAAGAGATAGAGCTTACAGATTTTAAAATAGAAAACAAGGAAAATGAGTTAAATTATTTTAAAAAATGTTTAAATGAAGTAATAGAAGATACTAAAAAGGTTGTAGAAAAAATTTCTGGAACAGAAGCAGATATTATGAATGCTTATTTAATGATACTACAAGACCCTACGCTAACAAGCGAAACAGAAAGACTAATTTGCGAAGAAGGATATAATGCAGGATATGCGGTAAAAGTTGGATTTGAAGCTATAGAGGAAGTTTTTAAAAATATGGAAGACGAGTATATGTCTTCACGAGCTTCCGACATAGAAGATATGAAGCAAAAAGTTTTAAATAAAGTTGTAAATAAAGCAGATATTAATCTAAGCAATTTGCCAGAAAATACAATTTTAGTTGGAAAAGATTTATCTACATCAGATACAGCTAAGCTTAATTTAAATTCTATAGCAGGTATTATAATAGAAAATGGTAGCGAAAATTCTCATGTTTCTATTATGGCAAGAACGCACGAAATTCCTGCAATAGTGGGAACCAAAAATGCCTTAGAAAGTATAAATAATGGAGAAAATATTGCAATAAATGGAGGAACAGGTGAGATATTTATAAATCCTAATGCTGAAGAAATAGATAAGCTAAATAAAATGAAAGAAGAAATGCAAGACGAAAAAGGTAGTTTATCTAAGTTTAAAAATAAAAAAAGCATTACGAAAGATGGATACAAAACAGAAATAGTAGCAAATATAGGGACTCCTAAAGATATGGAAGCAGTATTGGAAAATGGTGCAGAAGGAATTGGTTTATTTAGAAGTGAATTTTTATATATGGATTCTGAAACAATGCCAACAGAAGATGAACAATTTGAGGCGTATAAGGAAGTTTTAGAAAAGGCTGAGGGTAAAAGAGTAATTGTTCGTACATTAGATATTGGTGGAGATAAGGATTTAAAATATTTAAATTTGGATAAAGAAGATAACCCATTTTTAGGCTATAGAGCAATACGAATTTGCTTACGAGAACCAGAAATATTTAAAATTCAACTAAGAGCTTTATATAGGGCAAGTGTGTATGGAAAACTTGCAATTATGCTTCCTATGATTTCTTCTGTAGATGAAATTAGATCTGCAAAAGAAATTATAAATGAGGTAAAAAAAGAGTTAAAAGAAGAAAATTTAAAATTTGACAAAAATGTAAAAATAGGAATAATGATAGAAGTTCCATCAGCTGCAATAATGGCAGAAGAATTAGCAAAAGAATGTGATTTCTTTAGTATAGGTACAAATGACTTAATACAATATACAGTTGCTGTTGAAAGAGGAAATGAGAAAATATCAGATTTATATACAAAATTTCATCCTGCAGTTATACGTTTAATAAAAATGGCAATTGATGGAGCACACAAAGCAAAAATATTCTGTGGAATGTGTGGAGAAGCTGCAAGTGATGAAAGATTTATACCTATTTTAGTTGGACTTGGATTGGATGAATTTTCTATGAATCCTACAAAAATATTAAACTCTAGAAAATTAGTTAGAAGTTTAAACCATAAAGAATGTAGAAAATTAGCTCATGAAGTATTAAAAATGTCTTCTGCAACTGAAGTTAGAACAAGATTGGAAGAATACAAAAGCTTAATATAAATTAAAATGGGAAATTCTAAAGCTAAGCTTTTTAAGTAGAAAAAATAAAATGTATAAAAAGTGGAAAACTAATTGAAATAATATTGGTTTTCCACTCTTTAGTTGCTAAGAATAAAATAAAGAAATGTAATTAAAAAATAATATGAAATGATTGAAAATAGTATCCGTAAATAGATAGAGTATTGCTACAGATATTGGGAGCAGTGCTCTATTTAATTATATTAATGTAATAAGTAAAATTAATATAATTAGTTATTATAGGAGAAGTAGGTGAATACGGATGAAAAGACATAGCAAGAAAAATAAAACAAAGAACGCTGAAAGCATTGGCGATGTACACACCGTTAGTTTAAATAAAAAAATATTAATAGGTGTAGGAGCACTAGTAGGAATAATGGTCTTACTAGGAGTTTTTGCGCTTATTTTTAGTATAAATAAAACTAAGCATAAAGGCATAGAGGGAGGTAAAGAAGAGCTTAATGCAGGAGCAATAATAAATGGAGATAAAGGATATATTTCTTCTGCACAGATAATCCAAGCAAAGACGGGGACAGGCCCATGGGATGCGAATGATGAGCCAGGAAATGATAGTTCCGAAGATAACAACATAGTTCGATCATTTGACCAAATAACTTGGACAATAGATTTAACAATATCAGCTGATAAAGTAATTGTTAGTGCAAAAGGTAAATATAATATTCAGTTGAATAGAAACGATGAATTGGCTAATAGAACTACAGTAGATTATGGTGAGGGAGCAACAAATGGTAGAATGTATGGATATAGTTTTGCTGTACAACTATATAATGAATATGACTCTAAAGGATTAAAAGGGATAGAATATCCAAAAGGAGAAATAAGTTTTGACATAAATTTAAAATTAGAAAGAACTAAATTCGAAAGCCAAGAGCTAGAAGATATAACAAATGAATGTACGCCAAATTTATGGCAATACGCCAAATTTATGGCAATATGGACTTAATAATTGGGATTCTAACTATGGAAATATTCCAAATAGAAAATATCTAGAGGGATCTTCTTACCATAAATATGATAATGATATGTCACTAGGAAAATTTAAAGATTATGATTATACAACATATAATTCTGGAGATATAAGTATAATACAAGAAGGAGAAAATTTAAAAGTAAAAATAAAAGATTATAAATTTAACGGTATATTCCCATATTATAACAGTCAATGGCCGGGTGCTGTAACGGAAAGAGATAGAAGCAAAATATATGCAGAAAATATAGGGACATTTAGTGTTGGATATATGCAATTATTTGTACCAGATAAAGAGGCAAGCACAGTAGAAAATAGAAACTATTATTTAACAGTTTCGGATAATAATATGAGTATAACCTCTAGTACAAATGAAAAGATTACTAACCAAATGAAAACTTCTGATGATAGTAAAAAAGTACAACATGTATTATATAAAAAGGGAACATATTCTCAATATATATATATAATAAAAATGGAGAACTTTCTTCAAGTACACTTGGAGCAGGTGACGCTAGAGCAACTTTAGGTGAGCCTTTTTATATAAATACCAAATTTTATATGTCAGTAACTAATGATTATGATATATATACAGCTAATAAGTTTATAAAATTTGATGGTGAAGGTATCGAACCAATATATTATGAAGATGGAAGTAAGTATAAAATAGTAGATATGAGAGGAAATGTAATTTTTAGGATATGGTATGTAACTAAAAAAGATGGTACAAATTGGAAAGACCAGCAAGAAATGAATAATGGTAATATAGAGAATATGGATATATATGATAATATAGAAGACATACCACAAGATAAAATATGTGTAGGTATATATGCAGAAAGTGTTTCAGGATATATATCTAGATTTTCGGGTAGTAATAATGTATTAAAAATAAAATTAAAAGTAAGGGAAACAGCAAATATTGGTAAAACTTATGGATTAACACAAAGAACACAAGTATAGTGGCGGAACGTTTTATGGTAATACTATATTAGCAACAGGAGCAAATTTACATGGAAATATTAAAGCTATTGATGGAAAAAATGAAAAAGTAAATTATGACTTAGGAAAAAATGAAAGTATAATAACATATAGCGCTCAACCTATGATAGATAAAAATTCTAATATAATTTCACAAATAGAAAATGTAACATTAAAAGCAGAAGTTACATTACCACAAGGTTTGACATATATTTCTGGAAGCTCAGAACAAGGAGAACCAGAAATAACAAATAATGCAGATGGAAGTCATAGACTTATTTGGTATATATATGGGGCAAAATCTGGAGAAGCAATAGAACCAATAAAATTTAAAGCTCAAATAGATAATGAAAGTGTAAATGGACAGCAATATACAACGAAATTTGTAATTTCAGAAGTCATAGGAAAAGATGGAATAATCAAAATAGGAAATAGTAAAATAGAATTTAGAACATCAAGTAAAACGATAAATATTATAAACTTAGCAAGTCATAGGTTATATAAAGAAGTAAGTTTGTAGGTTCGTATACATTAGAAAGTGTTAAAGTAGTACAAACAATTGGAGAAACAGTGCAAGAAAATGAAAATTTAAAGCTATATACAACAGATGCGACAGAAGTAAGAAATATGACAGCAAAAGATACAGGTATAGGAATATCTAGTATATGGAATGAAAAAGATATAGGAAGTACAATAAATGAACAGGCAAAGGGATTTGCATTAAAAGGTGAGATAGCAGGAAAAACGAAATTAGAAATAGAAGTAACAATAAATACAAGTGAAAATGAAGTAGAAAATGTATATGCTAATAATGCAATGGCACAAGTATATGTAGATTCAGAGCAAATGCAAACAGGAACGGTAAAATCACAAGTAGTAAGCAGAAAAATACAGGGAAAAGTATGGGAAGATAGCAATAGGAATGGAACAATGGAAAGCTCAGAAAATAAAATGAGTGGAGTTATTGTTAAATTATTAAACAATAATAATGCCGAAGTAGGAAGAACTACGACAAATGCACAAGGGGAATATGAATTTACAGATTTAGTAAAAGGAATATATAAAGTAGAAGTAGATAATTTACATGAATTAACAGAAAAAGAAGTAGGAACAAATAAAGAAATAAACAGTAAATTTAACCAAGAAACAAAACAAACAAATGAAATAACTAAACTAAATTCTATATCAGCACCAGAACTAATAGAAGACAATATAAATGCAGGAATAAGAAAAATACAATACCATATAACAACGAAGGTAGAAGGTATTGGTGGAAATATAAGTGGAGAAGGAAATAGCCCATACGAAAGTGTAGATAAGGGAAAAGATAGTGTAAAAGATTTAATAATAACACCAAATGCAGGATATAGAGTAGAAAGAATAATAATAAATGGGAAAGAGATTAGTTTTACAGAAGAAGCAAACCATAGAGTTATACTAAGTAAATTTACAAATATGCAAGAGCATAAAGAAATAGTTGTATCATTTGAAAAGATAGCTACAAACGTACTAGTACATCATTATAAGGAAGGAACAACAGAGAAAGTACCTTCAAGAACCGGTGGAATAGTAGAAGATGAAGTAATTGCAGGAAAAGTAGGAGATAATTACACAACTAGAGCTTCTAGCAATATTGCTCAAAACTATGAGCTAGTAGCAACACCAGCAAATAGTACAGGAATAATGGCAGAAAACCAAATAGTTGTAACATATTATTACAGGTTAAAAACACCAAGTATAACAAATCAAGTAATAAACAAAACAGGAACAGACAGAATAACAATAGCAAACCAAGAAATGAGCTATACTGTAGCATATAGAGCAAATGTAGTAAACTATATAGGCGATGCAGAAGTAACAATAGTTTATATATTACCACATGCAATAGATGAAGCAAAATCTGATTTAGCAGGTGGAACATATGATGCAAAGGCAAGAACTATTACATGGAAAGAAAATGTAGGAGATATAAATAGTTTTGCAAACGGTGGAGCTGTAGAAGTAACAAAAACATTTAAAGTAGTATATGTAGGTTTAGACATGAACCAAGAAAAAGTGGCTAACCATGTAAGAGGAAATATTAAGTTAAAAACACCAGAAAAAACAAGTGAGGAAGTAACAGGAAGCCAAGAAAGTACAATATATAAAGCAATAATAAGTGCAGAAAAATTGGTGGACAAGAAAGAGGCAACAGAAGGTGAAAAAGTAACATATACAGTAAGAATAAAAAATGAAGGAAACTTAGCAAAAACAGTAACATTAAGAGATACATTGCCAGCAGGGCTAACATTTGATAAGAACACATTAATCCAAGTGGGAAATGTAGGAACAGTATATACAGAGCAAAACTTAAAAAATGGAATACCAGTAGAAGTTCCAGCCAAAGGAACTGTAGATGTAAAATTTGCCGGAATAGTAGATGTTTTGGCAAATGATGTGTTTAGTAAAACATTAGAAAATCAAGCAACAATAGATAATGAGCTAACAAATAAAGTAACAACAAATGTAACAAAGCCAAATATATTAGCACATAAAGAAAGTGTGCCATCAAGTGGAAATAAGGTTTTAGAAGGCGATGAAATAACATACAAAATAAAAGTAAGAAATGATGGGACACGAGAAGGAACAGTAGTTGTAAAAGAAATAGCGAAACCAGGAACAGCAGGAAGTACAACAACACAAGACCAAACAAATCCAAATAAATGGAATGACATATTCGAAAACTTACCAAAGTATGATGCAAATAACAAAGAAATACAATATACACTAACAGAAGAAGAAAAAACTGAAGGAGATTTAAAATATTATGACAGCGTAGTTACAGATAAGATAGTAACAAACACAAATAAATACGGAAAAGTAACAGTACATCATTACATAATGAACACAGATGGAAGCACTACAACAACAAAAGTACTAGACGCAACGGGTAAAGCAATAGAAGATGTAGTAATAGAAGGGAAAGTAGGAGATCCATATAAAACAGAATCTGCAAAAAATATAAACGAAAGATATGAACTTGTGGCAGAAAAGTTACCAGCAAATGCTACAGGAACAATAGAAAAATACAATGCAGAAAAACCACAAGAAGTAATATATTATTACAAATTAAAACCAGCAAAAGTAATAATAAATTACCTAGAAAAAGATGAAGATGTAGATGATAGTAATAATCAAGTTCTAGAAAATAGAGCAGAAATAAATGGATATGTAGACGAAAAATATAATACAAATATAAATCATCGCAAAGAAACAATTACTAAAGAAAATAAAACATATACATTAGTATCAGACTCAGGAAATACAGAAGGAACAATGAAATTACAAGATACAGTAGTAACATACTGTTATGCACAAAAAGCAGTGGTAGAGGAACACCATATAGATATTTTAACTAACAAAGAAACAGGCGAACTACAAAGTAGCAAAATTGTAATAGATGGATCAAAAGACGATGAATACAAGACAGAAGAAAAAGAATTTGAATATTACACATTACTAGAAAAAGAATTACCACAAAATGCAGAAGGAAAAATGAAAGTAGAAATAGTAGAAAATGAAAAAGATGAGAAGATAGTAAATAACACAATAGACGTATATTACTATTATCAAGCTAAATCATCTAATATAGGAGTAGAAAAAGAAATAACAGGAATAGTTGTCAATGGAGATAAAAAAGAAGTATCAAACGGAAAAATAGAAAAGGTAGAAATCTATAGAAAGAAAACAGAGGAAACAAGTGTACAAGTAGAGTACAAAATAAAAGTAATGAACACAGGAGAAATAAGCGGAAACGCAATAATAGAAGAAAACATTCCAGAAGGAATGAAACTTGCAAATAATGATGGAACATGGGAAGAAAAAGAAGGAAAACTAATAAAGGTAATACCAGAGATAGGAGCAGGAGAAACAAAAGAATACACAGTATTATTAAACTGGGAACAAACTGAAGAAAATATGGGAGAAAAGGCTAATGAAGTAAGATTAGTAGAAACAGGAAATGTACCAGGATTTGTAGATAACAATGATAAAGATAATACATCAAAAGCAAATGTGATTATAAGTGTGGAAACAGGAGCAGAAATACCTGTAGTGTTATTACTAGTATTAGTTGGACTAGTAGGATTAGAAACAATAACTTTAAAATATGCAGTAGTTTTAACTAAGAAACAAAAGAAAAAATAATTAAATAAAAGTGAACTTTGGGGATATTCTTCAAAGTTCGTTTTTATTTTATCAAGTACCTAGGAAGAACATTGCCAAAATGGGGATCCTAAGGAACGTCTCAAAAATCACTCCCCGACTTCATGAAATTTCGATTTGTTCAAAATGTAAATTTTTTGTGAAAGAGTAGCTATTCTTAGAAATAATATTGAAATTTAAAATTGTAAGTGATAATATTTACGTATAATTTTAAAGGAGGAAGAATCGTTGATAACTGTAAAAAATGTTACAAAAAAGTATGGGAAATTTAAAGCCGTAGACAATATAAGTTTCGAAGTTAATGATGGCGAGATAATAGGTCTTTTAGGTCCAAATGGTGCGGGTAAAAGTACAACTATGAATATTTTAACAGGATTTATAGAGCCAACACAAGGCGAAGTTATAATTAATGGTTATAATATTTCTAAAAAGCCTAAAAAAGCTAAAAAATGTATAGGCTATATGCCAGAAGGAGTTCCTTTGTATAAAGACATGACAGTTAAGGAATTTATTACATATATGGCAGAACTTAAAGGCGTAAAAAAAGAGAATATTAAAGAAAGTGTAGAACAAGCTATGCAAGATACATGGCTTCAAAATGTAAAAAAAGTTCTAATAAAAAACTTATCTAAAGGATATAAACAACGTGTAAGTATGGCAGGAGCTTTAGTTGGAAACCCAGAAATTATAATATTAGATGAACCAACTGTTGGATTAGATCCAAAGCAAATAATAGAAATAAGAAATCTTATTAAAAAATTAGGAAAAAATCATACTTTAATAATAAGTTCGCATATTTTGTCAGAAATAAGCCAAATATGTGAAAAGGTAATAATAATAAATAAAGGACAAATAGTAGCAGTAGATTCACCAGAAAATTTAGAGGATAAAGTAAATGTAGAAAATGCAATAAATATAATTGTAGAAGACATAGAAAATAAAATAGAAAACCTAAAAATAAATGGAGCAAAAAAGGTAGAACTAATTAAGAAAAATGATGATAATACAAAAGAATATAGAATTATTCCAGAAAAAGATTATGACATAAGAAAAACAATCTTCTCAGATTTAGCTAAAGAAAATATTACAATTTTCGAACTAAAAAAACCAGAAATAACTTTGGAAGAAGCTTTTATGGAATTAATACAAAAAAATGAAAAAGATAAAGCTGAAAGTGAAAAGATAAAAGAAGAAGAAAGAAAACAAGAAGAAGAGCAAAAGAAACAAGAAAAACTAGAGAAAAAAGAAAAAAAGCAAGCAAATAAAAAGACAAAGAAAAACAAAGGAGGTAAAAAATAATGTGGGCAATTATAAAAAAAGAAGTTAGAACATATTTCTTATCTCCAATAGGGTATGTATTTGTAGGATTATTCTTACTAATGGCAAGTTTATTTTTCTATTCAGACATATTAGTAACAGGATCTACAATGTTTAGTTATATGTTCTATTCATTATCTACAATATTAATAATGATAATACCATTATTAACTATGAGAATGTTTTCCGAAGAAAGAAAAGATGGAACAGAGCAATTATTACTAACAGCGCCAAGAAATGTAACAAGTATAGTTTTAGGAAAATTTTTTGCCGCACTAATAGTATTTTGCATAGCAGTAGTTTTAACATTAATATATTATGTAATATTAATGTTCTTGGGAAGTCCAAATATAAAAACATCGCTTGTAACAATGTTTGGATTCATACTTTTAGGAGCTGCACTAATTTCATTTGGTATGTTTGCATCAAGCATTACAGAAAACCAAGTAATTGCAGCTATTATATCAATAGCATTTTATGTAATAACATGGATAGGAACTCCTTATCTTGGTAAAGGCTTAGAGCCATTAGGATTAATGAATATGTTCAATAGATTTGGAAATGGTCAAATAGCTTGTACAGAAGTTGTAGCATTTCTTTCTTATACAGTATTATTTGTAATATTAACAATTATAGTTATACAAAGAAGAAAAAGCGTTAAATAAAGAGAAGGGAGAATTATTGTGAAAAAGTTTTTCGAAATAATAAAGAAAAAGTGGATAGCAGATACAACTAGAGTTATATTATTAGTAGCTTTACTTGTTGTAGCATATTTAGCAATAAATATGTTGGCAGATAAATTTAATTTACCAACACTAGATTTTACAGAGGAAAAATTATATTCTGTATCAGATGAGAGTAAAGAAAAAGTAAAAGATATAGATCAAGAAGTTACAATTTACTTTTTTGGTGCAGACGAAAATACAGCAATAATAGATTTTGCAAAACAATATACTGCAATAAATAATAAAATAAAAGTAGAAGTTGTAGATAGTATGCAAAGACCAGATCTATTAGAAAAATATGGAATATCTGATAATAGCTCAGCTATTGTAGTACAATCACCAGAAAGATCTAAAATAATATCTGCATATGATTTAAGCAGTTATAATTATACAACAGGAGAAACAACTGATTTAACAGAAGAAAAAGTAACAAATGCAATAATAGAAACAACATCAGAAAACAAACCAAAAGTTTATTTCCTAACAGGACATGGTGAAATGGTAGAAAACATGACTCTTGCAAAGGAATATTTACAAAATGATGTTATAGATGTAGCAGATTTAGATTTACTAACAACAGAATTTCCAACAGATTGTAATTTATTAATAATTGCGACACCAACAAAGGATTTTACAGGTGTTGAAACTGAAAAAATAATTAATTATATTAACAATGGTGGAAACATATTATGGTTAAATAATCCTAAAACAACAGAATTAGCTAATGTACAAAAAGTATTAGATATGTATGGTGTAAATATAGGTAATGGAATTATAAGAGAAACAGATTCAGATAGAATATTACCAGGAACACAAAATTTTATACTACCAAATTTATCTACACACAAAGTAACAGAAAATGTATCAGATGGATATGTAATTTTATTTAATTCTGCTAGATTAGAATTTAAAAATGATGAAGAACTAGAAAAATTAGGGGTAGTAGCAAAACCAATAATGAAATCTTCAGAAGGTTCATACTATAGAATAGACCAAAATATAACAAGTACTACAGCCAAGGAAGATGAAGAAAAAGGAAGTTTTCCAATAGCACAAGAATTAACTAAAAAAATAGGAGAAGATAAAGAATCAAAACTTATAATATTTGCAAACAACTTATTTGTTTCAGATTCACAAATATCAATGAGAAGTAGTACAGGAACACAATCTATAAATGCAATTAATTTTAGAAGTAATTCAGACATACTTGTAAATACAGTGGCATATTTAGTAAATAGAGAACCTGCTATTACAATTAAAAAGAAAACCGAATATGTAACATATACAGCAACACAAAAAGAAGATTTAATAATAAGAAGTATAATTTTTATATTTCCACTTATAATAATTATTGTGGGAATAATTATATGGCAAATTAGAAGAAGAAAAAGATAAGAAAAAGACAGTCTTAAATAAATAAAAATTTAAGACTGTTTTTTTTTCTACTTTTATGATAATATGTAAAAAAAGAATGAAGGTGGAGTGAATATGAAAAATTTATTTATAGAATATCCAAAATGCTCAACATGTCAAAAAGCAAAGAAATGGCTAGACGAAAATAATATAGAATATATAGATAGAAATATAATTACAGAAACACCATCAATAGAAGAGCTAAAAGAATGGATAAAAAGATCAGGAATCGATGTGAAGAAGTTCTTTAATACAAGTGGAATAAAATATAGAGAGCTTAATATAAAAGAAAAAATTAAAGAAATGTCAGAAGATGAAATTTATAAATTATTAGCTTCAGATGGAATGTTAATAAAAAGACCATTATTTATATCAGATAAAAAAATATTAAAAGGATTTAAAGAAAAAGACTGGGAAGAAATAAAAGGAGAAAATAATGCAATTAATTAACTTTAATAATTATAAAAATACGAGATATAAAAAGAAAGTAAATAAGAAAAAAGTTACTATAATTGTTGTAATATTAATAATTATACTTATAATTTCTATAATGGCAGGAATATATATGTGTAATAAAACTTTTAGAAATAGTGTAGACAAATATATATTCAGAAAAAATATAGAAGAAAATAATGGACCTATAATAGAATTGCCTTCGCAAATAGAAGATAATAATATTTTAATATATAATAATTACATAGGGATATTAAATAAAAGTATATTAAATGTTTATAATTCTAATGGAAAAAAAGAGAAAGAATTAGAAGTAGGTATTAGTAATTGTATATATGACACAGAGAATAGATTTTTAGCAATGGCAGAAAAGGAAGGTTCAAAATTAGAGCTTATTGCTGGAACAGATATATTATGGAAAAAGGATATAGAAGGTAATATAGAGCATATTTTTGTTAATAAAAATGGTTATGTATCTATAATAATTACTGGTACAAGCCATAATAACGTTATAATAACATATAATTTAGAGGGGACAGAATTATTTAGAACATTTTTATCACAAACAACTGCGATAGATGTAGAAATATCAAATGATAATAAATATTTAGCATATGGCGAAGTTGATGTTACAGGAAGTTTTATTCAATCAAATGTAAAGATAATATCAATAGAAAAGGCTCAAACAGATCCATCTAATGCTATAGAATATATTTACCCATCAGAATCACAGGAATTAATAATAGAATTAAAATACCAAGATAATAATAAGTTAATATGTATGTACGATGATTCTATACATACTATAGAAAATAAAGAAGACAAAAAAATATTAGATATTTCTAATACTAAAAATACATTTGCAGATGTAAATCTAAAAAATAATATAGTTTGTATAACAGAAAAAGCAACAGGATTATTTGCAAATATAGATGTAGAAATTACTAATACTGCTAACGGGAAGACAAATATGTATAATATTGAAGGAGTAGCAAGCGCATTAGAAACGTTTGAAAATATAATTGCTATAAATTTAGGAACAGAAGTGGATTTTATAGATACAAATGGATGGTTAATAAAAAGATATAATTCATCAACAGAAATAAATGATATTCTTTTAGGTGAAAAAATAGCAGGAATTGTATATTCCGATAAAATAGAAATTTTAAATTTATAGGAGGGGAAAATGAATCTTATAGCAGATATTATAATTGTTTTAATTTTAGCAACATGTATATTTTTTGGAGTAAAAAGAGGATTAACAGGAGTTATTGTTAAATTACTTTCTATTGTAATTTCGTTAATTCTTTCGTTAATTTTGTTTAAACCAGTTTCAGCACTTATAATAGACCATACAAATATATATAATGATTTAGTTACGAATATAGAGAGCTCATTAAATTCAAAAGAAAATATGAGTGAAGAAGAAAAAAGTGCAGAGCCAAATATAATAATAGATTCTATAAATAAACAAATGGATACAGTTAAGGATAATGCAAATGATGTTATTGCAAGAAGTATTGCAGAAGTAATTATTAATTTAATGGTAATTATAATACTATTCATATTGATTAATATAATTATGTTTTTCTTAAAATTTATATTTGGTGCAATTGCTTCGCTACCAATAATAAAGCAGTTAGATAAATTAGGTGGATTTATTTATGGAATTATAGAAGGACTTATTATTGTATATGTAGTTTTAGCAATCTTATCATTTGTAAATATACAAGAAGTACAATTAGCAATAAAAACATCATATATAGCATCAATACTATATAATAATAATTTATTATTAATGTTATTTTTCTAATTTAATATTATAACAAAACTTTTAAATAATTAAACTTCAATCAAATTATTGAAGTTTAATTATTTTTTTGCTATACTATTTCATATATCTTATATAGGAGTGAAAAAATTGGCAAGCAAACATATGAAAAATGATAATGAAAATAGAAGAAAAAGAAATAATATACAAAGAACATCAAAAATAAATAGTAATAATAAAAATGGAAAAATACAAAACAAAAAAAGAAAAAAACATATAGTAGCAAGAAGAATAATCTTAATTATTGTAATAATATTAATAATTTTATCAGGAATATTTGCAAGTAAAGTTGTAATGAACGGAGGAGGAGTAAAAGGATTAATTGCAACATTATTAGGTCAAACAGAAGAAACAAGAAAGAGTATGTCAGATATAGAATTCTTAATATTAGGAGAAAGTTTAAATTTAACAGATACAATAATGATAGGCAGATATGATCCAAATGCACAAAAAGCATCATTAGTATCTATACAAAGGGATACTTTTATAGGGAACAATCCCAAAAAAGCAACTGCATACGACAAAATAAATTCTGTATATCAAGGTAAAAATTCAGATAAAATTTTAAAGGAAGTAAATGAATTAACAGGATTAAATTTAAAGTATTATGTTGTAATAGATACAGATGGGTTAAAAGAATTAGTAGATGTAATAGGTGGAGTGGAATTTTATGTACCAATAGACATGAAATATGATGATACTAGCCAAGATTTACACATCAATTTAAAAGAAGGAATGCAAAAATTAAATGGTGACCAAGCAGAACAAGTTTTAAGATTTAGACATAATAATGATGGTAGTACATATCCTGAATCATACGGAATTCAAGATACAGGAAGAATGAGAACACAAAGGGAATTTATATCTGCATTATTAAAGCAAACGTTAAAACCAAGTAATATGCTAAAAATTGGAGAGTTTATAGATATAGCAAATAAAAATATAAAAACAAACATACCAGTAGAGGTATTAAAAGATTATATTCCTTATGCAGTAGAATTTTCTATAGATAATTTAAAAACAGGAACATTACCAGGAGAGCCAAAAGAAATGAATGGAGTTTGGTTATATTTAACAGATGACGATGAGGCACAAGAAATGATTGCAGAATATTTCTTCGATTGCCCAAAAGAAGATGAAATAACAAATGAAATGCCAACTCTTCAAATTTTAAATGGAACAGGTGACTTTAGTAAATTAGAAGAAGTAGTAAATAAATATAAAGAAAAGGGATATAATATTTTAAAAGTAGGAAATACCGACACTAAAGTAAAACAAACCAAAGTAACTAATAGGACAAAGCAAGATAGCGAAATACAAGAACAAATTAAAAGTATAATAAAAGACACAGCAAAAACAGAAAAAGGTAAAGACAATGAAGATGTAGACTTTACTATAACAATTGGACAAGATTATTAGGAGGAAATATGAAAGAAGAATTATTAAATAAAATTGTAAAGATATTAAATGACAAAAAAGCAATAGATGTAAAGACTATTGATATAAAAGAAAAAAGTTCTTTAGCAGATTATATGATTATAGCAAGTGGAACTTCTAGAACTCATATAAGAGCATTAGCAGATAATGTAGAAGAAGAGTTAAAAAAAGAAGATATTATGGCACATAAAATAGAAGGATATAATTCAGATTCATGGATATTAATGGACTATTTAGATGTAATAGTTAATATATTTACAGAAAAAGATAGAGAACATTATAATTTAGAAGATTTATGGGAAAAGATAAATTAAATAATATTACAAAAGAAAAGCAAGGTAGTTATTTACCTTGCTTTTCGATATCCAGATTTTTTTGTAGGACGTCTTGTTGTTTTTCTTTTCTTTTTCTTATTTGGTTTTTCAAAGAATATAAATAGTAAAGCAATTATTGCAATTACGATAACCAAATATAAAGTATAAGATTTTTTTACTTCATTTCCAGCTTTTAAATTAATTGTATATTTAATATTATCAACTGTATATGTTGCAGTACCAACTATTGAATCTTTCTTTATTGGTGCTTGCAGATGTTCATTCAAATTTATTTGTGGTTCTATAGTGTCATTAAGTTTATCATTAGTAACTATTGTATTAATACCAGTTTCAGCAACTAAATTTAAATTTTTAGTAGAAGAAGTAGCATTTTTTACATCTATAGTTTTTATAGTAGAACCAGCCTTTATAATATGCTTTTTAGAAAAATTATCAAAACCATAATTAAATAATGTTTTTGCATCATTATATCTATTATTATTTGTATTAGAACGTAATACTACAGAGATTAAAGTTTTACCATCTTTAGTAGCAGAAGATACTAAGCAATTTTTTGCAGGTGTAGTAAATCCAGTTTTAATTCCAATTGCATATTCATAATAGTTATCGCTTTGTTTTTTTATTAAGTCATTTGTTGTTATTAAAGTCCTATCTATTCTAGAATATTTATTAGAACTAGGTAAAGTATAAGAAGCTGTAGATACAATTTGCCTAAATATATCATTTTTCATAGCTTCTTTTGCTATAAGAGATAAATCATAAGCAGTTGAATAATGATTATCATCATGAACACCATTTGGATTTACAAAATGAGTGTTTTTACAACCTAATTCCATTGCTTTTGTATTCATCATAGAAGCAAAACTATCAATACTTCCTGCTATGTGTATAGCTAGTACATTTGCAGCTTCATTAGAAGAAGGTAATAATAAGGCATATAATAAATCTTTTATAGTTAATTCTTCTCCCATTTTTAATAAATCTGTAGAATAACCTGAAGGAACTGATGTTATAGCTTCTGATGTAACGGTTGCTATATCTGTTGTTTTACAATGTTCTAAAGCAAGTAAAGCTGTCATAATTTTTGTTGTACTTGCAGGTGCACGCTTTTCGTACGCAGACTTTTCATATAGAACTTTTCCTGTATCACCATCAATTAAAATTGCAGATTCTGCATTAATGTTTAAATTATTATTATCTGCTAAAGACCTTACGGGTAGCAATATTGATAAACAAACAATGCAAGTAATTAAACATAAAATAAATTTTTTTAATTTCATAAGTCTACTCCTTTATAAGAATATATATATAATATATTATATTTCGACAAATTTCAATCCCTTTTTTTGTGTACAGCGAAATTATTCTAATATGATTTAAAGATAGTACATAGCTAGGGAAATGTAGTTTTTTATAATAAAAAGGAGGTTTAATGAAAGATTTTAATTTGAAAGACAACAAAATTATAGTTGTTGTTTGCATTATAATAATTATTATATTTTTTTGCGTGTTTTTTTATACGCGTAGCAATTTAGAAAGTGAATATAATGAAGTAAATAATTATGATATTTTACAAAATGAAACAAATATAGAGGAAAACGAAGATGATACGAAGATTTTCGTGCATGTTACAGGTGCAGTAAAAAATGAAGGAATAGTAGAGATAAAAGAAGAAGGAAGAATTGCAGATGCAGTAGAAGCTGCTAATGGTTTTACAGAAGAAGCTGATATTTCTCAAATTAATTTAGCATATAAGCTAGAAGATGGTCAAAAGATTTACATTCCTAGTATTAAAGACGAGAAAATAAAAGAAGAAGAGAAAGTATTAGAAAAAGAATATGTAACGGATGAAGCTGGTGATGATATAATAATAGAAGATGATATATCAAGTGTAAAGTCTAAAAAAGACGGTAAAATAAATATAAATACAGCAATGGAAAGCGAACTAGAGGAAATTCCTGGAGTAGGAGAATCTACAGCAAAGAAGATAATTGAATATAGAAAAAATAATGGAAAATTTAAAGAAATAGAAGATATAAAAAATGTAAGTGGAATAGGAGATAGTAAATTTGAAAACATGAAAGAAAAAATTTGTGTAAAATAGATTAATATATTGATAAAAATTAAATAATATATTAAAATAGATACATATCTTAAAAAAGGAGAGTAATATACTATGACAAGTAAACAACGTGCTTACCTAAGAAGTTTATCAAATCACATAGAACCAATATTTCAAATAGGTAAGTTAGGGATAAATGATAACTTAATAAAACAAATAAAAGACGCATTAAAAGCAAGAGAATTAATTAAAATAAAAGTCTTAGAGAGTGTAGAGGCTCCAATAAAAGATATTGCAGAAGAAATATCTTTACAAACAGATTCTATAATAGTGCAAATAATGGGAAGTAAAATAACATTATATAAAAGAAATAAAGATAAATCTAAAATTACATTGCCAAAATAGATTTATAAAATTACACAAAAAAATAAGAGCAATTTGAAATGCACCCCGATTGGTAGACCATAATAAAAAAGAGTTATGGTATACTTTAATCGGAGGTGTATTTTTTATGGATTAAAGGATAATAGGAAAAAACAATTAATTTAAAACATCTCGTACAAAAATTTCTTTACCAGAATTATCTATAAATCTAATATTTGGAAAGCTTTTCATTATATAAGAATCAGAAAAAATATTATTGTTTATAAAGGTAATAAATGCGTTATAAGTTGGTTGTGGTAAATTATAATATGTATTTATTGCTTTGGTTTTATATATAGATAGCGCATATATTGTAGCTATTACGTCAAATATTAAAAAAATAGTTAAACTTAGGTCTAGTGTAAATGTTATTTTGTTGGATATTTTAAAAATTAATTTATCTAATAGAGGTTTTAAAAATCTCATTAAAAAGATTGATAAGATTCCCCAAAATATAGAGTAAATAAAAGATACTCTACCATTTAAATTTAAATCTAAATAAGAATAATCCCAAAATCTAGTACCATAAATTGCTTCTAAAACGAAACTCATAAAATATTCTAAAATACTTCCCAAAAAAATTCCATAGATAAATAATTTTAAAGAACTTTTCTTATATTTATTTAGTACAATAATTAGAAATGTTGCGCCAATTCCATAAATAGGACAAAATGGTCCGAAAATTAATCCTTTCCTACTTTCTAAAACACCTGTGGTGTGGTAGCAATAGAAAGTTTCCATTAAAAGACCAGCAATACTAAATAATATAAAATACCAAAGTATTTCGTGAAGGGATATATCTAGTATTTTTATGTTAAAAATTGATTTTTTAAATTTGTTGTTTGTTTTCATAGTTCTCCTTTAGATTATATTAATTTCAATTCTGTTAATGAAATATTGAAGTATCTTATTTTTATAATAAGACCATCTAAATTTATTTTTTACAAAGCATATTATAACATAAGTACTTATTTTGCAATATAATAATAGGATAAAACTTTATAGTTGTATTAATAGTGGAAATTATAAAATAGCATAATAAAAACTAATGTGATATTTAATTTTGGTTTAATGTATGCTATAATATATTTAGTAAGTATTTCAGGAGGTGAGTTTATGAGAATAGTTGATTACTTAAAAAACTTTATAAATAAACTAAAAAATAAAAATCAAAATCAACTATTATTAGAATCACCTAAAAATATTTATACAAACTTAATCAATAGTTCTAAAATTACTAATATTATAAATAATATGCCACAAAATTTATCTCAAATTGAAAAGGCATATTACATATATCTAGAATTGGGAAAAATTGTTAGTGAAAGTCCTAAATTTGTATTTACTGATAGAGAAGGAAAAGAAAGACATTATAATGATGTAATAGATAGCGAATATCATGGAATTTGCAAGTCAATTTCAGAATTATATGTTAGTATATTAAGAGATAAACGAATTGGGATTTCTGCAGACCTAGTAAAAAAATATCCTGAAAGTCCAATCACGCATATAGACACAATATTAAAAATTGACGGAAAAAATTATGTTGTAAATTTAATTAGTGATTTATCTAGAATAAAAACTTCAAGAAGAGTAAATAATTTCTGTTGTGACTTGAACAGACCTGTAAATGATCCAGTATTAAAAGAAGATAATGAATCTTATTTAAAGAGATTAGAACTTTTTTATGGTAAAATTGATAGTTTAACAAGACGAGATATTGAAAAATTAGATAAAAAATTAGGATATAGTTTTTTTATACCAACAATTTCAAAAGAGAATGAAAGAGGATTTTATACAGAAGATACCATTGAATTATTAAGAAAAGATATGAACAACCCAGAATTGTTTAAAAAATATGTATTACATAATAAAGATGTTTCGGAAGAAGAATTATTAAAATATAAATTAGATTATATTTTTGAAAATATAAATAAATTAACTGAGTATAAAAGTACAATGAATTATCTAGAAAATATAAGATATTATTTGTATGTTGCTAAAAATATATTATCTCCAGAAGAAGGCTCAAGAATACAAGCTTATGTAGGTAGCTACACAGGAAACGACTTATCTAGGATAATATCTATATTGAAAGTAAAGCCTTTAAAAGAGTCTGATGATAAAAAGAATAATATTTATTACCTATACTCTGCTAAATATAAAAAATATATAGGTAAAGCTCCAGAGGAAATGAAACAATTTATAGATAGTATAGATAAAAATTCATTACAAATAATAGGAACATTTGATAGATTTAATCCAAAAGAAACTGATGAACTTGAATTATAACTGTATAAGCTATAATTTGAATGCAGTAACATAAATATAGAAAGTTTAAAAAAAGAAAAAAGGCTAAAAATAGCCTAAAAACAATTTAAGGAGCTTTTAAAAAGCTCCTTCTTCTGGTCGAGGTGACAGGGAGAATTCCCAATATAACAGAGAAAAGTATTAACTTGTTTAGCTAGTTGTTTAATTTTTAATAATTAAAATAAATTATTAAAAATTAAAAATAATTAAATCAGTTAGTTTTAGTATTAAATCTTAAAACAATTTTATTTGGATATAAAAAATTGTAGAATAAAATATTTTATTATATAATCATTATAATTATAAATTTAAAAGGGGATAATTATTTATGGCAAGAAAAAATGATTATGGTATATCAACTATTTTATATGCTATTTTAATATTGTTTTATATACCAATAAGTATATTAATATTTATTTTTAAAATAATTGTAATAGTATTAGTAAAAATTTTTAGTTTTAATAATGCTTCAGGAGAAGAGATTTTTTTAGGAGAAGATGAAAAAAGTGCATTAGAAAAAATAGATACTTGCGAAGGACATGAATTTGAATATATAGTTGCGGACTTATTGAAATATAATAATTTTAAAAATATAGAAGTAACTAAAGGGTCTGGAGACTATGGAGCAGATATTATAGCAACTTTAAATGATGAAAAATATGCTATACAATGTAAACGTTATGATGGTAAAGTTGGTTCGGCTCCAATAGGAGAAGTTTTACGTGCAATGAATAAATATAATTGCGCTAAGGGAATTGTCATTACTAATAATTTTTATACAAAACAAGCGATTGAAGAAGGAAAAATAAATAAAGTTTTATTATGGGATAGAGATAATCTAATAAAATTAATTAAAAATGAATTTAAAGATACTACTAAAAATAAAAAGAGAGAAAAAATAAAGAGAATAATAAATTCACCAGAGGTTGTTGTTGCTTTTTCTGTTATTATAGCTTTATGTATTGTTGTTGGAATTGTAGCAGGAATTTCTAATTCAATACATAAAGAACTTGTAAGACAAGAAACAGAAGTAGGCTATCAATTAGATGAATATGGTAATTATTTAAAAGAAAAAGTTGATGAAACTCTAAGAGATACAAAATATTCTTTATATCATATGAATGGTTCAGGCTATTCGGAAAATTACATTTTGATTGAAATTATATCTAAAGATAATAAATTTTCTGAAGAAGATGTTAAAGATATTTCTAAAAAACTTTATGAAGAATGTGAGCAAATACATTTTAAAAAAGCAGGCCTATTGAATGAAGATAGCATACAGATATCCTTGTGTTTTGAAACAACTAATACGTATCCAACAACTATGACAATAAGTGGAACAGCATATACAGTACGATTTGATACTAAACAAGCTGAAAATAAAGTCGATTTTGAAAATGCTATTACAATAGAAAAAGGTACGTAAGAATATAAAAGAAAGTTAAAATAATAAAAAATACTACATTAGAATAAGCCAATAAAGGCTGTTGCAAAGATAATTTGCAACAGCCTTTAAAAAATATGAGCGTAAAAGCGAATATTTTTTAACACGATTAGGATATTAAATAAAATAATTAATTATTATTTTATGGTATTTATTAAATTATTTTAATAAATATAATATGCAATCGTGCAAGAAAAGGTTTATTAAGGAAAACAAAGTTGTCCTTAATCACACAGAAACTCTGCTGAGTTTCTAGTGTGTTAGAAACTCAAAAAAGTTTTAACTAGCAAAACAAAAAAGATTGAATAAAAAAAGTAATCCTACAAAGGTTTACTATTAAGAAAGGAAATAATGTAAATGAGTTATGCTATTATTAGAAATGCTAACTATAAAAAAGATAATTTAGCAGGTTTATATAAACATAACGAAAGAAAAAATACTAATTATTCAAATAAAGATATTAATAAAAATAAATCAATAAAAAATTATTCAATAAAAAAATGTAATACAACCTATTCAAATGCTATAAAATTATTACAAAAAGAAAATAATTTAAAGGGAAGAATAATAAAGACTACGAATGTTGTATGTGAGTTTATAATTACATCAGATAGAAAGTTTTTTGAAAGAATTGGAGAAGAAGAAACAAAAAGGTATTTCCAGACAGCATATGATTTTGTGGCAAATTATAAAGAGTTAGGAGAAAAATATATTTTATCAGCAAATATACATATGGACGAAAGTACACCACATTTACATTTAGTTTTTATTCCAGTTGTTCATACAAAAGATAAAAAAGGAAATAAAATAGAAAAAATTGCATGTAGTGAATATTGGAGAGGTAAAGATAGCTATAAAAAGTTACAAGATAATTTTTATAAATATATTAAAGACAAAGGATTCAATTTAGAAAGAGGAAATTCAAGAAAAATAGAACATTTAAGTACAGAAAAATTAAAACAAATTACAAACTATGAAAATATAAAATATGAATTAATACAGGAAGATATACAGCCAATAGATACAAAAAATAAATTATTAATAATACAGCAGAATAAAGATTTAATTAAATATACGAATAAATTAAAAGTACAATTAAGTAAATCATATTCAGCAATTAATGAGGTTGAACAATTAAAGAAAGAAAATAGTAATTTAAGAGAAAAAAACGAAGAATTAAAAAGAGAAAATTATAAACTAAAAAATTATATAGAGAAGACTTTTGAAGTAGTGAAAAATCTTTTTAGTTTTCCAATAGATAGATTTAAACGTATAGTAAACAATTTTGTTCAATATTTTGAAAAATAAAAGGCAAATAATTTTATATTATTTGCCTTTTATTTATTCATCTTTTACATCTTTAAATAATTTATCATCAAAAAAATCTTTTAAAGTTATTTCAAATGCTTCGCAGATATGTAACAATGTAGAAATCCTTGGATTATGAGTTTCATTATTCATAAATGAAAGCAAAGTAGTATGTGGTAAACCGGATAGAGTTGATATTTTATTAATTGTTATATTTCTTTCCTTTGCTAAATTTGAAATCCTTTTTCTAATAGCTTCCTCCAAAGTTAACATTAGTATTTCACCTCAAAATCAGTCTATCAAAAATGTAAGAATAATGACGTCGGAAAAATGACATAAAATCATTGACAAATAAAATTTTATAGTTGTATAATTTTTATTGTAGTCAGTATAATGACGTATAAAATTAATATAAAAAGGACTGATTATATATGAAAAAAATAAATTTTGAAGAAAATAATAAAAAGGAATTATTAGACAAAATATTTAAACAAAGGGAAGAAGAAATATATGAGATAAAAAATAATGAAAGAAAACTAATTTTTCAAAAAATAAAAGACTATTCAAATATTGATATTGCAATAGATAATTTGCCAGACTCTTTTACTAAAACTAGTAAAGGGATAAAAGATAGTATAGAGAAATATTTAGAAACACTAAATGTAATACAAGGAATTGAAAATGAAAAATTTTATAAAGAAGGTTTTTCTGATGCAATAAATTTAATATTTAGTTGTTGTGGAAATGGAACAAATAACAAGAAAGATCTATAAATTACAGGTCTTTTTGTTATTAAAATTTTTAGATAAAAATTAGTTCTATATTTATTTTAAAATTATAAAATTAAATTAATTATTAATTGCTATTATTACCTTTTTTCAGGTACAAAAAAAGCATTAGATTTTAATCTAGTGCTTTTTTATATTTTATTTTTAATATACAGACGCTTCTACTATTTTAAAAGTAGCATTTTTCATTGTGTCTATTTTATCTGATTCCACATATTGAAAAATATCAAAATTTTGACTTTGTCCCGCTGTTAAATTGTTAGCATAAATGTAATCTTGATTTATTCTATTTCCTTCTGAATCAGTTGCTTCAACTTGTATAGTAAATGATTTTGTCTCATTTGTTTTATTAGTAACTTTTACTGGCAATTTTGTTTCTGTGATTCCATATGCGCCTTCAGTAGCTTCAAAAGTACCTAATTCAACATTTACATCATTTGCTAAAACTGCTTCTGTGCTATTTCCTGAAGCCTTATCTAAATTAGCACTTACCTCATTAAGTGCATCAGATGTAGCTTTTTGTACATTAAGAGTTATAGCAATTGCAAGTATTCCCAATATAACAGTTGCTATCATTTTACCTTTACTTGACTTTTTTATAGAAACTAACCCAAAAATAACAGCTAGTATACCCATAAGAAATGATAAATTGTTAATTATAGGAATAATTGATGTACATACTCCCAATATTCCTAAAACTAATCCAGCAGTACATAAACCACTTTTTTGTGTCTCTGTATTATTTGCCATTTTAGTACACCTCCTTTAATCTTCTAAAAAGAGTTTACTATTTTTTGACAATTTTTGCAATACTTATTTCCATTTTCTTAATCTTACTATTTGCTATTGATAAGATTATATTTTTATTTTAGGATCTTCTTTAAATAATGTAGAAAACATTTTCTCAAAGGGATTACTTTTGTATTTTGCTACACTTTATAGAGCTTTTCTTATAGCTTATTCATTATTTTTTTTATTATCTTGCTATATTATTTATAGAATTAGTCAACGATGTGGAGAAGGAATTTTCTGATGTACTATGATTTTGACTAATTCTTTTTTATTTTTTTATAATATAAAAAAGACAAGTATAAAAATACTTGCCTTTTGATAGAATTAATGAATTCTTTAGTGAAGGGTTGGGTTATATAGTAGAGTCTTTTAGCTGAAGTAGAGCTGAAAAACTCTCATATAAATTTAGTGGAGTAATTGAACTTAAATCAGTATCATATTTGAAAATAAGTGGAAAAGTTTTTAAGTATTTTTTCCTATCCACAGTATCAAAGCATTTAAAAATATTAGATTTTATAGTTACAGCACTTTTATTTATTTCTTTACTTAAAATCTTAATACACTGGCTATAAGATAAGTCATCATTTTTATTAATATAAGAAATTAAAATTATATTTTTTAGATAAACTGTACCAATACTTGTTAATCTAAAACCCAAGTTCATTAACAAAATAAAAACTTTCTTATTTAACTGTTCAATTCCTCTATCGTTGGTAGAATAAGTGTATTTACTCATAATACAACTAAGCCCCTTTATATTAGAATTTTTACAACTCTTCTATCAACCTTGACTAAATTATAAAAGGAAAGAGAGATTAATTCAAATAGCATAAATTATATGTCTTAGAAACTTTATTATACAAAATGGAAACAAAAAGCATAAAAATAATATTAATTACGTTAAAAAATAAAAAAATAAATGAAAACAACAAATAATTATACATTTTGGAAACTTTTTGAAATAAAAAAAGACCGCTGTTTAAAGCAGTCCTCCCATTTTAACATAGTAGTATATATCAAGATGAAAACAAATGGTTCATCAGCGATTAGTGTGCTGTACTCATTAATTCTACCATTTTCTCTACCAGCCTTTCTGCCGAAGTCTCGTATCTATTTTTACATAGATAAATTACTAAAAGCTAGTGAATTACAGATAGTGCTGATAGGGGAATCAGACATTTCTTAAAACACCATCAAGCATTCGGCATACTTGAAACTACTTATTAGTAATTTTTATCAAGCATACTATATGCTTACGGGGCTTAAGTTAAGCTGACACCCTATATAAAAATGATACTGACATAATTATATCATGGGTTGACATAAAAATCAAATTTAACAAACAAAACTATTTTGTTTGTTTATTATTATTGAATAAATAAAAATATTTGATATAATGAAAATAGGAGATGATAATATGCCAAAGAATTCAAGACCACCAACAGTTGGTGCTGGAGATAGAGTTTGGAAGGATACTACTTTTGCAGAAAGAGAACAAGCTCAAAATACTTGGGATTTACTAAAAGCACAGGAAGAAGCAAATGAAATTGAAAGAAAAAAGTTAGAACAACAAAAAATGCAAAAAAGTTTTGACAATTTTTTAAATAGTGCAAGTAATTTATTACAAAGAGAAGAAGAAGATAAAGAAAAATGTAAAAAATATAATTTAGATTATGATTTGATAATGAATTTTTATGATATTGAATATGAATATAAAGAACTTAAATGGGATGATTTTATAAAAGGTCGCCAATCAAAATTTAATGACATTTTAAATGAATACAAGTTGACAGATGTTATAAATCAAACGTTTAAACCTTTGAATTCTAAAACAAGCAATTATTATATTTTTAATGCACTGGCTATTATATGTATAGTTATAGCAATTATGTGTTGCTTAGTAAAGGAATTTCTAATCGGAATTTTATTTTTAATATTATCGGGAGTATTTTTTCTTATAAAAAGAAGATATAAAGTTTTTATAAATGAACGAAATAAAAAAGTTGAAATTTTAAAGAGCCTTTTTGATAATTATATAGAAACAGGAAAAGATACTATAGAAAAATTTATTGAAATGAGAAAAAATAATTATATAAAAGAATATGACCAATTAATTGAAGATATTACATCTATAAAAATACCACAAGAAAATCTTACTAGAACAGAAAAATTAAAGTTACAAAATGAAAAAAATAATAATGCAAAAAATTATACTGAATTAGGTAAGGAATATAATTATAAAATGGCAGAATTGTTAGATAATTATGATAATAAAATTAATGAATATAAAAACAAATTTGTTAATTTGCTAAAAAGATAAAAAATTCATATTTGTAAATTAATATCCCATATGCTAAAATAAATTAAAATATAATAAATGGGAGAATTTTATGTACGATATAAATAATATAAATATAGGAAAAATAATTAGAGAATTACGAAAAGGAAAACATTTATCTTTAGAACAAGTAGGAAAAGAAATAAATAAGTCCAAATCTACAGTATATAAATATGAAGAAGGATATTTAGAGCCAGATTTAAGAACATTATTATTATTGGCGAATGTATTTGGAATAAATATAGAAGGTTTCTTTAATAAAGAAAATAAAAAAGTAACAACAAGAGATATTAACCCATTTAAAAAAGATAAATTATATATGTATTATATGGGAAATAAATCGGTAATAATTTCTATTATAACTATAGAGAATTTAACATATCAAAAGGCAACTTTTTATAATGGTGTTACATCTGACTCAATAGAAGGATTTAGATATATGAAATATGAAGGTTCACTACAAGCAGAAAAAGATGATGCATATTTCATATTTGAAACGGGAGAAAAATTTGATTTTGAAAAAGTATTAATTCAAGTAAAATTACCAGAAAAAAGAACAAATAAATATTATGGATATATTGCGTCAGACCGTTCAGCAGAAAAGTGCATAATATTAAATAAATATATTGATAATCAAAAAGAATTAAGAAAACTAGTAGAAGAATTAAATGTAACAGATGAAGAACTAGATAATATCAAGAAAAATCAATACTGGAATATAGATATATCAGCAGATAAAGAAGTAAGAAAGAAATTTTAGAATAGCTAAATGCTATTCTTTTTTTTACGTTATTTTACACTTTTTTACACTATATTATAAAAAATTATAATACCATATAAACTTTTAAGTTTTAATACACCTTTTAGTTTATATGGTATTTTCCGTATTAATATATAAGTAACCTAGGTAATATAAAGCTCCGCGGAAGAAATGGAGAAAATATGGAAAATAGAATTAAAGTTACTAAAGGTAAAATAAAAAGATACTTTCAAATTTATACGGATTTAAGCCACTTAATAAAGAGGAGAGAATTAAAATGGATATTAGAAAAAGGGCCAACATTAGATGAGTGGAGAGAAGGAAAAAATACAGTAGAAAATCAGGCTATAAATTTAATAGAAGATAATAAATTAAATGAGCTACGATTTTTTAAAAATAATATTGATAAGTATTTATTAATATTAAAAAATACAAGAGATAAAAAACTATATAAATATATAATTTTCAAATATATAAAAGAGAATTCTGATGAGGAAATGCAAAAAATATTTAATAGCAATGATTTACAAATATTAGATGAAAAAGCAATTAATTATTTTTATATTAATCTAAATAAAGAATTAAATAAAAAAAGAGGTAATAAATAATGATAAAAAAATCTAAACAAAGAACCTCTTTCGAAAATAATAATCAAATTCCTATTAGAATTCTATACAAAAAAGTAGGACAAACACCAGAAGTAAAAATAATTAATTTATATAAGTTAAAGAAATTTATTGTAAAAAAAGACCTTGATATTATTCCATATGAAAAACAATTTATTGTTTGCCACAGTAATAAATCAAAAGTCTATATGCGACCTAATATTTATTTACCACTCCATAGAGTTTTAGGCGATTTAATAGTTGTTGGAATAGACAGAAAAGAACGAGAGTTTAAAGGACTTTCCCAAGAAGATATTATTTGGTATTCAAAAGATTTAATTAATAAGTCGCCGAAAAATACTACAGAACATATTAGCAAGAAAAAGAATAATACATTTAATAATTTGTATGAAAGAGGTTTTGAAGATAGTAGCAATTTCCCATATAACAATTTTGAAAAAACATTATTAGGTGTACTTATTAATTTAGAACTAGTTCTAGCCAGTATATTAAAAAATAACGGAAATAAAGGAGATGATAATAACGAATAAAAGTGATTTAAGAGAAAGAATAAAAGGCTTAAATGAATATATGTTATCCGACACTGATAAAAAGCTAATATTATTAAGCATTTCTAGTGATTATACATATAACAAAGCTATAGCTTTAATAAATAAAAATAATAAAGCAAAAGATTGGTACGCTGTAGATTATAAAAATTGTTTTAAAACTTGGAACGAAGCCGATGCTTTCTTGGATGGGTTATGTTTAGGAAAAAATACAAATTTTTATGATGATGAAAGATAGAGGAGGTGTAGTAAATGGTGTATTTAAATAATGAAACAATACATACAGAAGAAAAAGAAAACTTAAAAGAACAATTGGTAATGAATTATTTAAGTAAGGCAAAGAATCCGTTTGCAACTCTATCGGTTTCTGATGTTTCAAAAGATTTACATATTGGTATAAATCAAGCCTATGAACTATTTAAACAAAAAGACTTTCCAACAATAACTATTGGAAAAAGAAAAACTGTTACTTTAGCCTCATATTTATTATGGAAAATTGGAAAAAAGGAGGTGTAGTATATGTCTATAAGAGGAAGTAGTGAAGGCTTTGTGTATTTTAATAAACAAAGAAAACGTTGGAATGCTCAATATAGCGAATATAATATAAATACTGGTAAACTTCAAAAGAAAACAAAAAGTTTTAAAACTGAAGAAGATGCAAAAAAATATTTAAGTACAATAATGTATCAAAAAGAAAACTCATTTTATATAGAACATAATGGTATACCGATTTGTGAATTAATGAAAGCAAATTTAAAACTTAAATATGATACTAAGCAAATTAGTCCTACGCAATTTGGGAGAGTTAAAAAAACAATAGAAACAATAGAAAAAACACCTATAGGAAATAAAAAGATTGATGACATTAGCACAGATGAAATACAAGGATATCTTAATAGTTTAGAAAAATTAAGTAATTCATCTATTAAAAAAGTATATCAACAATTTAATCAAACTTTTAAATTTGCTATTAATAAAGGATATTTAATTCAAAATCCAATGGTAAATGTTATAAGACCTAAAAGTTTAAAACCAGATAAAATTGTTAGGGCATTAACTGTGGAAGAGCAACAAGCATTTACAGAATATTTACTAAATAAAGATTTAAAAGATTGTAAATATAAGAATATCTATTTAATTCAAATGTTTATGGGTTTAAGAGTTAGTGAAGCCCTTGCTCTTAGTACACATGATATTGATTTAAAAAACAAAAAAATGAATATTCATAGCACTTTAACAACTGATGAAAATGGAGCAATTATAATGGAAGATAAAACTAAGACTTATGCAGGTAAAAGAATTCTACCTATACCAGATTTTTTATATCCATATATAGTTGAGCAAATGCAAATGGCAAATATGCAAAAGAATAATGATGAAAAATTATTATTTAAGCCAGATAATCAAAGATATACATATAGAGGCAATGTAAACACAGCATTAAAAAGAATATTAAAAAAATATTTTAATATAACGGATATATCTACTCATAGTTTAAGACACACTTATGGAACCCGTTGTATTGAGTCGGGTATGGCACCAATTGTGGTACAAAAATTAATGGGACATAGTGATGTTAGTGTTACATTAAATACTTATACTTCTGTTTTTGATAAATTTAAACAGAGTGAAATTGATAAAGTAAATAAATATTATCTTGATGAAAAATTAATTGCTAATAAAAATAATAAGTATTTAGTAAATGATGAATTAAAACAAACAGAGGACAGATAAAATAATTAGAATAAAATAAAAACAATTCAAAAGTCTTGTGTCACAAGACATTAAAACACACTCGCAAAACACTCGCTAAACAAAAAAATAAAATTAAAAATTTGTTTAGCGAGTTGTTTAAGTAAAGCAAAAATTAAGAAAAATTAAAAATCGTGAAAAGTATTAAAACACTAGTGAAAATTAATTGTTTAAAATTATTATAAAAATAATAAAGTTAAAAACAATAAAATAGCTTGTATCCTTAGATACAAGCTATTTACATCAATATTGTATATGGTCGAGGTGACAGGGATCGAACCTGCGACCTCATGGTCCCAAACCACGCGCGCTACCAACTGCGCTACACCTCGATTACAACGTACTAGTATAATATAACATAATAAAATTAAAATTTCAAGCCTTTTTATAGAAAATTTTAAAAAAACTTGAATAATTAAAAAATAACTGTTATAATATTAAAGGATATGCACCAGTAGCTTAGCTGGATAGAGCACTCGGCTACGAACCGAGAGGTCGGGGATTCGAATTCCTCCTGGTGCACCAAGCGTAATTTTTTAAGTTACGCTTTTTTTTGTATAAAAACAGGCAAATTCTTTAAAAATAGTTTTTTTATATTAATAAACAATAAAGTAAATATGACATTTGTTAATAATATTAAATTTCATAATTTATATATAAATAAACCATAAAATTAATGACAAACAAATTTTTTTATGCTATAGTATTAAAAACAAATGTTTACAAAGGAGGAAGAAATGAAGTTTGTACATATAGCAGATATGCACTTTGACAGTCCATTTACAACTTTAAGAAAAATAGAAGGTCTATCAGATATAAGAAGATTAGAACAAAGAAAAGTATTTAAGAAAATAATAGAATATATACAAGAAAATAGAATAGAATGTTTATTCATAGCGGGAGATTTATACGAAAATGACTATGTAAAGCAAAGTACAATAGAATATATAAATAATTTATTCAAGACAATACCAAATACAAAGATATTTATATCACCAGGGAATCATGACCCATATTTAATAAATTCATATTATATGAAGTTTAATTGGAACAGTAATGTACATATATTTAAATATAATGTAGAAAAAATAAAATTAAATGAAGACACAAATATATATGGATATGGGTTTAATAGTTTTTATTCAGAAGGAATTGATTTAGACGAAATAAATTTAGATAATGAACAAAATAATATATTAATAATGCATGCAGATTTAGATAGTTCAAAAGAAGGAAAAGAATTATATAATCCAATAGCAACAAAAGATGTTGCTAAATTTGACTATGTTGCTTTAGGCCATATTCATAAACCAAAATATGATAATAAAGTAGTATACCCAGGTTCAACAATTTCATTTGGATTTGATGAATTAGGTGAGCATGGTTTTATATCAGGAGAGATAAACAAAAAAGAAATAAATATCGAATTTATTCCAATAGACGAAAGAGAATTTAAAGAAATAAATTATAATATAACAGATATTAATTCAAAAGAAGAATTAATCGAAAATTTAGAAGAATTAATATTAAATAAAAATAATTTTTATAAAATAAACTTAATAGGTAACAGAAAGTTCGAAATAAATATATTAGAAATAAATAAATTAATTCAAAATAAAAATATTTTTAAAATAAAAGATAATACAAAAATAAATTATAATTTAGAAAAATTACAAGAGGAAAATAATTTAAAAGGGATATATGTAAATTTAATTTTAAATAAAATAAAAGAACTAGAAGATGAAGAAGAAATAAATAAATATTTAAAGGCAATAGAAGTTGGATTAGATTCTTTTGAAAACACATAGGAGGAAAAAATTGAAAATAGAAAATATACAAATAAATGGTTTTGGAAAACTAAAGAATAAGAATATAAAACTAACAGATGGTATAAATATAATAATTGGAAGAAATGAAAGCGGAAAGTCAACACTATTAAAATTTATAAATAGTATGATATATGGAATTTCTAAAAATAAGAGAGGAAAGGAAATATCAGATTTAGAAAGATATACACCTTGGGAAACAGAAACATATTCAGGAAAGATAAAATATAAATTAGATGATGGAAAAGAATTTGAAATTTATAGAAATTTTAAAAATAAAGAACTAAAAATATATAATAATTTTGGTGATGATATAACACCATTATTTAGTGTAGAGAAAAATAAAGAAATACCATTTTTTTATGAGCAAACAAACGTAGAGGAAGATTTATTCTTAAATAGTACAGAGATTATTCAAAATCAAATAAAAATAGATAAAGTAAATCAAAATTTAATTATACAGAAATTATCTAATTTAGCTACAACAGGAAATGATAATATATCATATAAAAAGAGTATCGAAAAATTAAATAAAAAACAATTAGAAGAAATAGGAACGGAAAGAAGCCAAGATAGACCTATAAATAAAATAATAAATAAAATTAATACATTAAAAAAAGAGAAAAAAGAATTAGAAGAATACGAAGATAAAAAATATGAAATAGAAAAAGAAAGTGATTTAATTGAAAATAAAATAAAAGAATTAAATAGCAATTTAGAATTTTTAAAAAAATTAAAAAAAGTAAAAAATATATATTTAGAAGAAAAAAATAAAATAAATATTACTAAAGAAATAATAGAAGAATATAATAAAAAAATAAATTATTTAGAAATAGAAAAAGAAAAAATAAATAATTCAAAAAATAAAAATAATAATAAAAAAATAAAAATAAATAAATATATTTTTATAGATATATTTTTATTAATAATTTTTATTTTAATTAATTT
>ERZ826220.206-NODE-206-length-73562-cov-6.421674_pt1 | contig 73562 bp, 72 predicted proteins | sample MGYA00519927_ERZ826220 | MGnify/ENA primary metagenome ERZ826220 (study PRJEB31778, sample SAMEA3449225) | human gut metagenome | biome: human gut; feature: human-associated habitat; material: faeces | place: United Kingdom | collected 2010/2012 ... | reverse complement strand
TTCAAATAGATGTTAAATTTGTACCGGAGGTGTGTATGGTAGGTGATGCAAAGGGTAAGAAATTTTACCAATATACCGCAATAGATGAGTATTCACGCTTTAGGTATTTGGAAGCATTTGAGGAACACAGCACATATTCCTCTGCCATTTTTCTTGAACACCTTATAAAAAAATTTCCTTTTAAGATACAATGTGTTCAAACCGACAACGGCTCGGAATTTACTAAAAGCTTAGGCAATACCGAAAAGCCGACACCCACACTGTTTGAGGCGCGCCTCAAACAGTGTGGCATAAAGCACAAGCTGATAAAACCGTACACTCCCAGACACAACGGTAAGGTAGAGCGTTCACATCGCAAAGATAACGAATACTTCTATGCTACTCATTCATTTTACTCTTTTGATGACTTTAAAAAGCAACTTGCTGTTCACAACAGAAAGTACAATAATTTCCCTATACGCCCTCTTAACTGGAAATCTCCTGCCGATTATTTGTATTCCTTTTTATCCTTCGGCGAAGTTTTCTGATTTTTGTAACACATCATTGACAAACCTACATTCTTTGTGACGTTTGATTCGTACACATTGTGTTGTTTCTAACGAATATGACGTTTTATTCACTGATGAAAGCTAAAACTTTTTATTGAAAACGGGTGAGAGCGATTGCATTAAATAAATACAATCGCCCCAAGATAAATCTCATTTGAATATTATTTCGCTGTTTACGATCTCAATAGCTCGATTTCGTATGCTGTTCATTTTGCCGGTCCAAGCCATTTGGTCGGCGGCTTTCAACTGCTCGGTAACGCCCTCCGCTGCAGCCATCTGTTTTACCAGGCGTTCAAACATTTCCTCCGCCTGTTGGTCAATGTCGGCAAGATAACCGTTTAACTCACCGCTTATTTGCAAGCTTGACAAAATAATTCGTTTGTTACGGCGGATAAACTCGTGGTGTCGTTTTCCCCATATCCCGATTGGCGTCTGTCTTTCCTCTGGCTCATCATCTCCGGCGATAAGGTAATAATCACCGACCAACTCATATTCCAGTCCCGTGCGTTCATCTGTAATGTACTTTTCCATAAAAATTCCTCCTTGCAGATACATTGTACTGCAAAAGAGAATAAAACAAAAATGTGCGATTAAACAAAAACGCCACCGTAGGTAATCCTACGGCAGCGTTTGCTTTTGTATCAGATTTCAACTCTTGTTACAAAATAGCCTTTGAAAAACAAGGTGTTCGTCCAATACCTGTTTGGTGGAGGCGATGGGAGTCGAACCCATGTCCAAAAATCAATCCGTATCGGCATCTCCGAGCGCAGACATTTCTTTAAATTCCCTAACACAGGCGTTAAATGTCAAACTCATGTGTTCGGTAGCTCCGAATCCGTGACAGGGACAGGAGCACTTCCCTGTTCACTTTCACCGCTGAAATGACACCCTTGCCGAGCCGCGGTACTCTCGGGTCGGATGAGCAGCCTAAATTAGGCTGCTAAAGCAACTTTATTGTTGTTAGTTAATTTTTTTACGGATTTTATAGCGGTTCCGCACCGCTGCTCGCTTCCGATACTTCAAGATCCCTGTCGAAACCTTTACGCCCCCGAATATATAATACGCAAAGCTGCGGTATTATCTGTTTTGTTCCTTCATTGCTCTGTCAATTGCTCTTGCGGCATCGCGTTTTGCCGCCGTTTCACGCTTATCGTGCAGCTTTTTACCCCTGCAAAGTCCCAATTGAACCTTAACAAGTGAGCCCTTGAAATACATAGACAGGGGAACGAGCGCCAGTCCCTCCTGCTTTACTGCTCCCAAAAGCCGCATTATTTCGCGCTTGTGAAGCAGCAGTCGCCTGTTTCTTGAAGGGTCTTTATTAAAGATGTTTCCATGCTCATAGGGACTTATGTGCAGCTGCTTTATTATCATTTCACCGCCGTCCACACTGCACCAGGCGTCTTTAAGATTAGCGCCGCCCTGACGAATCGACTTTATTTCCGTCCCGGAAAGCTCAATGCCGCATTCAAGGCTTTCAAGCACAAAATATTCATGAAAGGCTTTTTTGTTGGTGGTTATTGTTTTTGTGTTTTCCATCGGCGCACCTCCCGTGAAATTCAGTATAGCACAGACGCAGGCGTGTTTCAAGTGAATATTGTCGAAAAAAACGAACGTCTGCGGAAAGGCTCTGCAGGCGTTCGCTATGTTCTGACATTTATCAGTCCTCGGCAATTGCCTCTACGGGACATCCGGCAGCGCAAGCTCCGCAGCTGCAGCACTTGTCAGCGTCTATCTCGTAATGCTCCGCACCCTCGGAAATAGCGTCGCAGGGACATCCGGCAGCGCAAGCTCCGCAGCTGATGCAAGAATCGGAAATAACATAAGCCATCACAAACACCTCCATAGCCTGTTTTACTTATTGTAACAATATTCGACCTAAAAAGCAAGTAAAATATTATTCCAATCGGCACAAAAAATTACTTTTTTACATCTTATGGTCAATTTTACGCATTGCCAACGGTATTGCCGCATGGTATAATTGCTTTGGAAACAATATATTATATGTGTATCGGAGGATTCGTTATGAAGCTTGCCACCACCACAAGTGATTTTATGTGCTTCGGATTAAATGGGGAGGAGAGCGTAGGCGCCGTTGCGGACGCGGGCTTTAAATACATAGATTACGGCTTCGGCTATGATTTTCACGGCAAGACCGGGCTGCTCGGAAACGGGTGGCAGAGCTGTGCCGAAAGGCTGCTTGCTTTGGCGGACGAACGCGGACTTAAATTCGTTCAGGCGCATTCGCCGCTCGGCAGACCGCTTGTTTTCGACGATGAGCATGAGGAGTTCGTTCGTCTCACAAAGCAAAGCATTACAGCCGCCGCTTACCTCGGAATACCGAATATCGTTGTGCATTCGGGCTATGCAAAGGATATGCCCAAGGCCGAGACCTTTAAGCAAAACAAGCTTTTTTATGAGGATATTCTCAAGGTCGCAGAAAAGCACGGCATTACGGTCCTGACCGAAAATTTCAATAAGATGTTTGACGAGCATTATTACTGGGTGGATTCTGCGGAGGATCTGTCGGAATTGATTGAATATATAGATCATCCGCTGCTTAAGGCGTGCTGGGATGTGGGTCACGGAAACCTGCAGGAGCTGCCGCAGCATGAGGCGCTGAAAATGTTGGGCGACAAGGTACGTGCTCTGCATATACAGGACAACATGGGGAATGACGATCACCACACCTTCCCGTTTACGGGAACGCTGAATTTTGATTCGATAATGCACGGACTGCAGGATATAAATTATAAGGGCTATTTTACATTTGAGGCCGACAATATGCCCGCCTCCGCTTCAAGGCGCCGTAAATTCGAGGAGGATACAAGATGCCTGCAGCTGCCTGTGGAATTCCGCAGGAAATACGAATCTATTCTTTATGATATAGGCAGATTTATTCTCACAAAATACAATTGCTTTGAAGAGTAAAGGGCATTAACTACAGCTTTATCGGACGCTGCGGATCTTGCGGTTTTTGATGGGTGACGACTCACAATTACCGCTTCCGCGGCGTCTCTTTTTGCGCTGCGGTAAAAAAAGCCGCGTTTTATTATAAAAACCTTTGCGTTTTGGAAAAAATTATATTATAATAACTGTATATTGCTTTAAGGGGGCGCTGAAAGATGCGGACTAATTATACAATATCCCTTTCTGAAATTATTTCGGAGTTTTCTCTTGAGACCCTTAATATGCCGTCCGATCCCGAAAAAATTCAGATAACCACAACCGAGGTCAACCGACCCGGACTTCACATGGCGGGCTATTTTGAATTTTTCGATGAGAAACGGATACAGATAATAGGCAAGAGCGAGGAAAGCTTTTTACTGCGGTTTACGACCGAAAAGGCCGAAAAGCGGCTCAGAGAATTTTTTTCCCATAAGCCGTCGGCGGTGGTTATATGCCGCAATATGCAGGTAGATGAGGCGTATGCCAAAATCGCTGCTGAATACGGAGTGCCGCTTTTGCGCACCGCCGAAACGACCTCCGATTTCACATCGGCCTTAATAGCGTTTTTGAACCTGAGCCTTGCACCGCGCGTTACGCGCCACGGCGTTTTGGTGGAGGTTTACGGTGAGGGAATACTGCTGCTGGGTGAAAGCGGAGTAGGTAAAAGCGAAACCGCAATCGAGCTTATAAAGCGCGGTCACCGCCTTATAGCGGACGACGCGGTGGAAATCAGACGTGTATCGAATAAATCGCTTGTCGGCACGGCGCCCGATAATATAAGGCATTTTATAGAGCTGCGCGGAATAGGTATTATTAACGCGAGCCGTATTTTCGGCGCGGGCGCAGTTAAGCTTACCGAGAAGATAGACCTTATAATAAACCTGGAAATATGGGATGTAAACAAGGTCTACGACCGAATGGGGCTTGATAATCAGACGACGGAAATTTTGGGGCTTGAAATACCGTCGCTCACCATTCCGGTAAAGCCGGGGCGCAATCTGGCGGTTATAATTGAGGTTGCCGCAATGAACAGCAGGCAGAAAAAACTCGGCTACAACGCGGCGAAGGATCTTCTTAAACGCCTCGGTATGACCGATGAGCCGGAGGATACAAATACAAACGAAACGGTTAACCCGTTCTGATAATCTTAAATTAAAACAGGAGTGTAAACAAAAATGTACAAATTGGGAATTGACCTCGGAGGAACGAATATTGTTGCGGGAGTTGTGGACGATAATTATAAGATAGTCGCAACCGCGCAGGTTAAAACAAATTGCCCCCGCCCCGCAGAGGAAATAGTGGCGGATATGGCTTCAGCCGCACAGCGGGCGGTTGAAAACGCCGGACTTAAGCTTTCGGATATTGAGGCTATGGGTGTAGGAACACCGGGAGCAATCGACCCTGTTCACGGTGTGGTTTGCTATGCCAATAACCTTGATTTCCATGATGTGCCCATGGCGGCTATGCTCAAAGAAAAATTAGGCGTTGATTTTTACATTGAAAACGATGCCAACGCTGCGGCATACGGCGAGTATATCGCGGGAGCGGGTAAGGGAGCGAACGATTTTATAGCAATCACCCTCGGCACCGGCGTTGGCGGCGGCGTTATAATCGACGGCAAAATATACTCCGGCTCAAACTATGCGGGCGCGGAGCTCGGTCATGTTGTAATCAACCTCGACGGTGAGATATGCACCTGCGGCAGACAGGGCTGCTGGGAGGCATACGCATCTGCTACGGCGCTCATCCGCCAGACAAAGCAGGCTATGATAAGATACCCGAAATCCAAAATGTGGGAGATATGCGGCGGAGATATAAGCAAGGTCAGCGGCAGAACCTCATTTGATGCCATGCGCGCGGGCGACGATACCGCAAAGCGCGTGGTTGACAGATATATTGAATATGTCGCAATAGGTATTTCCAACAATATAAATATTTTCCAGCCGGATGTTCTGTGCGTGGGCGGTGGCATTTCAAAAGAGGGCAGCACCCTTATCGATCCGATTGTGGCTTATGTTGAGGGCGAAAACTACGCCCGCCACATCGCAAAGAAAACGCAGATAAAGGCGGCGGCTCTCGGAAACGACGCGGGAATTATAGGCGCGGCGTACCTTTGCGACCTTTATAAATAATTAAACCTTGGGAGTGGCTTTATGAGCGCAGAAGCATTGGCGAATTTTCTTGAAAGCGAAAATATCGAATACAGGCAAAATGAGCCTATGCGGGCGCACACTACCTTTAAAATCGGGGGAGAGGCGGATATTTTTATAATTCCCGCCTCTCCCGCCGCGCTTATTTCAGCCGTTAAAAAATGCACCGGGCTTGAAATTCCGTATTTTATTTTGGGCAACGGCAGCAACCTTTTGGTGTCCGACGGCGGAATAGAGGGCGCGGTTATAAGCCTTGCGGGAATAAACGGTATTTCATCTGACGGTGAAAAAATCACCTGCGGCGCGGGGGCTATGCTTTCATCGGTTTGCCTGAAGGCTTTGTCATTATCTCTTACGGGGCTTGAATTTGCCTACGGAATACCCGGAACGGCGGGCGGCGCGCTGTATATGAACGCGGGCGCCTACGGCGGGCAAATGGCGGATGTAATCGAAAGCGCCGAGTGCCTGACTGCCACCGGGGAGATAAAGACCCTTAAAAAGGAAAATATGCAGCTTGGCTACCGCAGCAGCGTATTTAAAAAGGGCGGGCTTATAATAATTTCTTTGACCCTTGCCTTAAAGAAGGGCGATAAGACGGAAATCAAGGCTGAAATGGACGAATTGCTTAACCGCCGCAAGCAAAAGCAGCCGCTTGAATACCCCAGCGCGGGCAGCACTTTTAAGCGGCCCGAGGGGTATTTTGCAGGCGCGCTTATTGAGAAAAACGGCTTAAAGGGCAGTGCGGTCGGCGGCGCGCAGGTAAGTGAAAAGCACGCGGGGTTTGTTATTAACCGCGGGGGCGCTACGGCTGCCGACGTAAAGGCGCTTATAAGAAAAATACAAAAAAAGGTTTTTGAAAACGACGGAGTAATGCTGGAGCCCGAGGTTATTTTTAAGGGGCGGAACGGAGACTGAAAATGGAATTGTTAATAGTAACGGGAATGTCGGGCGCGGGAAAATCGCAGGCGGCAAACGCGCTTGAGGATATAGGCTTTTACTGCGTTGATAACATTCCGCCGGCAATAATACCCTCGTTTGTGGAGCTTTCGGCGCGCAGCGGCGATCTGCTCAATAAAATGGCGATTGTGACAGATATGCGCGGCGGCGCGCTTTTTTCGGAAATAGACGGGGTTCTCGGAAACCTTAAAAGGAATAATATTGAGTATAAAATACTGTTTTTGGACGCGGCTGACGATGTGCTTATACGTCGCTATAAGGAAAACCGCCGCAAGCACCCGCTGGCGGACGGCAACAATATGTCGGTAGCCGCGGCAATTGCGAAAGAGCGGGAAATGCTTAAAAAAATCCGCTTTTCGGCGGATTATGTGGTGGATACAAGCCGCATTTCAATCTCGCAGCTAAAGGTTCAGCTTTCAAATATTTTCTTCGGCAGCGTGAGCAACGTTTTAAAAATTCAGTGCAAGTCCTTCGGGTTTAAATACGGCTCGGACACAGAGGCGGATCTGGTGGTGGATGTGAGATGCCTGCCCAACCCATTTTATGTTGAGGAATTAAAGGAAAAAACCGGGCTTGATAAGGAAGTGCGCGATTATGTTATGGCGAGCGAGGACAGCAAAAGGTTCCTCGACTGCCTTTTGGCGTTTATAGATTGCGCCGTACCTATGTATGCGAAGGAGGGGAAAAGTCAGCTTGTAATATCCATAGGCTGCACGGGCGGAAAGCACCGCTCGGTCACCTTTGCGGAGCTGATAGGCGAGCATTTGCGCAACGAAAATTACAACTGCTCCATAAACCACAGGGATATTTACAAGCACTGACGGGCTTTATGTCCTTTTGCAGTGAGATTAAAAACGAGCTGATTTCGCTCAAAACACATTCCTGCTGCCGTTTATCGCTTACTTACGGCTTTATGCTTTTCAGCCGCGCGTTTTCGCTTAAACGCATTTCAATGCAAACGGGCAACGAATGTGTGGCAAAGGCGTATGCGGAGCTTATAAAAAGCACATTCGGCGCCGCGGCGGAAATAACCTGCGGCGGCACAAAACGCCCGACCTATAAAGCCGAGGTTACATCCGATACGGACAGGCTTAAAATTTTGGCGGCGTTTGATTTCGGAATAAATGAAAATTTAATAGACCGCAGTTTACTTGCCCGCGATTGCTGCCGCCAGAGCTTTATAAGGGGGGCTTTTTTGGCATGCGGCAATATTAACGACCCCGAAAAAGAATATCGCGCGGAGTTTGCGGTTAAAAACGAAAAATTAGCCGACGAGTTTTTGCTTTTGTTAGCCGAATTTGATATTCATATGAAAAAGACTGCGCGCGGCACTGCCTTTGTGCTATACACAAAGGAGAGCGGCAGTATAGAAGATTTACTGACCATTATGGGGCTGCCGCACCGAACGCTTGATATTATGGATACCAAAATAATTAAAAGCGTTAAAAACGCGAGCAACCGCCGCAGCAATTGCGACAGCGGCAATATTTCAAAAACGGTTGAAGCGTCCGTCAGGCAGCGCGCGGCAATAGAATATCTTGAAAAGGCGGGGCTGCTTGAAAGCCTGCCGCCCGAGCTTGTAAGCGCGGCAATGCTGCGGCGGGATAACCCCGATTTGACACTTAAAGAATTATGTAAGCTATCCGACGAGCCGCTGACCGTTTCGGGGCTTAACCACAGGCTGCAAAAAATCACCCGAATTTATATGGAAACAAAGGCGCACAGGGGGTAGAAGCATATGGATTTCGCTCATTTGCACGTGCATACCGAGTACAGCCTGCTTGACGGCTGCTGCCGCATAAAGGCGCTTATAGACCGTGCGGCGGCGCTCGGGCAGAAAAGCCTCGCAATAACCGACCACGGCGTGATGTACGGCGTTATTGATTTTTATAAATACGCCGTTTCAAAGGGAATAAACCCCATAATAGGCTGCGAGGTATATGTTGCGCCGCGCAGCCGCTTTGAAAAGGTAAAGGGAGTGGACTCACGCTACACTCACCTTGTGCTTTTATGCCGCAATAACGAGGGCTACCGCAATCTTATAAAGCTGGTTTCCGCAGGGTTTACAGAGGGCTTTTACTCAAAGCCGAGAATAGATAAGGAGCTGCTTAAAAAATACAGCGGCGGGCTTATTGCCCTTTCCGCCTGCCTTGCGGGGGAAATTCCGCGGCTTTTAAGCTCGGGCGAATACGAAAAGGCAAAGGAAACGGCGCTTTGGTTTGATTCGCTTTTCGGCAGGGGTAACTATTATTTGGAGCTGCAGGATCACGGAATTGAGGAGCAGCGGAGAATAAACCCGCAGCTTATAAGAATTTCGCGGGAAACGGGAATACCGCTTGCAGCTACAAACGACGTGCATTATATTAAAAAAGAAGACGCGCGCCTGCACAAGGTGCTGCTTTGCATACAAACGGGCACTAAAATAAACGAAGAAAACCCGATTGAATTTAAAACTAACGAATTTTATTTAAAATCCGCCGAGGAAATGGCGTCGCTTTTCCCTGAAGCGCCCGAGGCTGTTGAAAACACGGTGAAAATAGCCGAAAATTGCCGCGTTACGTTTGAATTCGGCAAAATAAAGCTGCCGCGGTTTGATATAGGCGACAGGGATCATTTTGAATATTTCCGCAATAAATGTCTTGAAGGTCTGCGCCGAATTTACGGTGACAACCCGAAAAAAGAGGTTACCGACCGCCTTGACTATGAGCTGGGCGTTATAAACCGAATGGGGTATGTCGACTATTATTTGATAGTAGCCGATTTTGTTAATTACGCTAAAAGCCACAATATACCCGTAGGCCCCGGGCGCGGCTCGGGCGCGGCAAGCCTTGCGGCATACTGTATCGGAATAACGGGAATAGACCCCCTCAAATACGACCTTTATTTTGAGCGGTTTTTAAACCCCGAGCGCGTTTCAATGCCCGATTTTGATATCGATTTTTGCTATGTGAACCGCCAAAGGGTAATAGATTACGTTATAGAAAAATACGGGTCGGACAGGGTTTCGCAAATAGTCACCTTCGGCACTATGGCGGCGCGCGGCGCCGTGCGGGATGTGGGCAGGGCACTTGATGTGCCGTATGCCGTGTGCGATAAAATTGCAAAGCTTATTCCGCAGTCGCTTAATATGACTATCGAGCGGGCGCTTTCAAGCTCACCGGAGCTTAAAACGCTTTATGATAACGATGCTCAGGTGCACGGGCTTATAGACACGGCAATAGAGCTTGAGGGTATGCCGCGGCACGCCTCTACCCATGCGGCGGGGGTGGTAATATCCGATAAGCCGATAGCCGAGTATGTCCCCCTTGCCGTAAACGACGAGGCGGTGGTGACCCAGTACACAATGACGGCGCTTGACGAGCTTGGGCTTTTGAAAATGGACTTTCTGGGGCTGCGCAACCTTACCGTTATTGCCGATACGGAAAAATATATAAGAAAAAAGCAGCCCGATTTTGATATTGAAAAAATACCTCTTGACGATAAGGAAACCTATAAAATGATGGGGGTGGGGCTGACCGACGGCGTTTTCCAGTTTGAATCCGAAGGTATGAAAAACGTGCTGCGGCAGTTCGGTCCCGAAAGCATTGAGGACCTGACCGCAATACTTTCGCTCTACCGCCCGGGACCTATGGACTCAATACCGAAATATATTCACAACCGCCACCACCCCGAGGATGTGACCTACCCGACGCCGCTGTTAAAACCGATACTTTCGGTCACCTACGGGTGCATTGTGTATCAGGAGCAGGTAATGCAGGTCTTCCGCACGCTTGCGGGCTATACACTCGGCAGGGCGGACATTGTGCGCCGCGCAATGGCAAAGAAAAAGCATGATGTTATGGAGCGGGAGCGGCAATTCTTTATTCACGGCGAAAAGGATGAAAACGGAAATATTCTGTGCGCGGGCGCTGTTGCAAACGGAGTGGACGAGCAAACGGCAAACAAAATTTTTGACGATATGCAGAGCTTCAGCTCCTATGCGTTCAACAAGGCGCACGCCGCGGCATATTCCTTTGTGGCTTACAGAACGGCATACCTTAAGTGCCATTACCCTGCGGAATATTTTTCAAGCCTTATGACAAGTATGATGGACAGCCCGACAAAGGTTGCGCTTTATACTGCCGACTGCCGCAAAAACGGAATACGGGTGCTGCCGCCCTCGGTCAATTCATCGGGCGCGGGCTTTACACCCGACGGAAACGCCATACGCTTTGGGCTTTTAGCGGTTAAAAACCTCGGCACGGGGGTTATAAACAGGCTTATAGCCGAGCGCGAGGAAAACGGCGCGTATACCTCAATGTACGATTTTTGCCTGCGCAATTACTCGCGCGAATTTAACAGAAAAGCGCTTGAGGGGCTTATTAAAAGCGGCGCTATGGACGGACTTGAGGATAACCGGCGGCAAATGCTTTATAATATAGACGGTGTGCTTGCCGCTGCGGAGGATGAAAAAAAGTACTCCGCAAAGGGGCAAATGAACCTTTTCGACGAAATTGGGGCGGACGTTTCCTTTAAGCCGATAAAAGCAGAGGAAATGCCGCGGGAGACCCTTTTGGCGCTTGAAAAGGAGGCTACGGGGCTGTATCTTTCGGGGCACCCGATGGAAGAATACACAGCATTTACCGAAAAATCCGGCTTTGCGCGCGCGGCGGATATTGCGGCGCACCGCTACCCCGATTCAAAGCGGCTGACATTGGCGGGCATAGCGGACGGGCTTAAAGTGCGTCAGCTTAAAAACAACAGCATTATGGCAACGGCTTTTCTTGAGGATATGAGCGGCTCTGTAGGACTTACAATTTTCGCCGCGGCATATTCGCAGTTCCGCAATCTTTTAATTTCGGGCGAGCCCGTAACGGTGAGCGGCAGAGTGTCCGAACGGGAGGACAGAGACCCCGAGCTTGTGGTGGAGCGGGTGGAAAAAATACCCGAGACCGCAAAGGGAAAAGCGTCTGAAAAATATAAAAGAGGGCTTTATTTAAAGGTGAAATCCCTGTCCGGAAAGGAATTTGAGGAGATAAGGCGGCAGCTGTCGTTACACGGCGGCAGCACCGAGGTCATAATTCTTTGCACCGATACGGGCAAAAAGCTTGCGGTGCCGCCGAATCTGCGCATAACGCCCTCGGAAACGCTTTTTAACGCCCTTAAAAGCCTGCTCGGGGCGGAAAATGTTAAATTTATTAAATAAAAGAAAAATACTGTTGAAAAAAATTTTTGAATGTGTTAAACTCTAATTTGAAGATGTATATGGAGATGGTCAAGATGAAAACAATAGGTGTGCTTACAAGCGGCGGAGACGCGCCGGGAATGAACGCAGCCGTTCGTGCGGTTGTGAGAACAGCAATAGCAAGGGGTATGACCGTTAAGGGTATACGCCGCGGATATAACGGACTTATTGAGGGAGATATTATTGATTTGGACGTTCGCTCGGTATCGGATATAATCCACCGCGGCGGAACGGTGCTTTACACCGCAAGAAGCCCGCGCTTTAAAACCGAAGAAGGCATGCAGGAGGCAATTGCAAACTGCAAAAAGCACGGCATTGAGGGTATAGTTGTAATAGGCGGCGACGGCTCTTACCGCGGCGCGCGCGATTTATCCTTGCGCGGAATACCCTGCGTAGGCGTTCCGGGAACTATTGATAACGATATTTCCTCAACCGAATACACCATAGGCTTTGATACGGCTATGAACACCGCCATGGAGATGGTTGATAAAATAAGAGATACCGCCCAATCGCATGACCGCTGCTCGGTAGTTGAGGTTATGGGCAGGCGCGCGGGCTACCTTGCGCTGCAAAGCGGCATTGCTGTGGGAGCTACCGCTATTTTGGTGCCCGAGGTTGAGCACACGGTAGAGGACGTTATAGCGAAGATAAGGGAAACCCAGAAAACCGGCAAAAAGCACTTTATAGTGGTTGTGGCCGAGGGCGTTGGCGGCGTTGAGCAGATAGCCCAAAAAATTGAGGAAATAACCGGAATAGAGTCAAGAGCTACCGTGTTGGGTCACGTTCAGCGCGGCGGCAACCCGACCGTTCGCGACCGCGTTGTTGCAACCCAAATGGGCTTTGCTGCGGTAGAGCTTTTAAGAGAGGGCAAGGGCAACCGCGTTATAGGTATGCAGAAGGGCGAGATTGTGGATTTCGATATTTACGAGGCGCTCAATATGAAAAAGCCGTTTGATGACGATATGTACGAAATCGCGCATATTACTTCTATTTAAAATTATTTGTTTAAAAGACTTTGCAAAAACCGTGCCTCCCTCTGACGAGGGAGGTGGATTTTTGCGTAAGCAAAAAGACGGAAGGAGAGAAAGGGTTTAGAAATATAAAAGCTTTACCTTTTCTCTCCTTCAGTCAAAACTACGTTTTGCCAGCTCCCTCGTCAGAGGGAGCCTGTGGTTGCACTGTTTTTTTAGCTATGCAATTATTCTTGATTGTGTTTTCGGAGGTTTAAAGGTGAGCGGAGAAAGGGTAATGGTAGGAATGAGCGGGGGAGTAGACTCCTCTGTTTGTGCTGCGCTGCTTAAAGAGGCGGGCTATAATGTCTCGGGGGTCACCCTGCGCCTTTATGACGGCGAGGATTACAACGCCGGGCTTACCAAAACCTGCTGTTCTTTATCGGATGTGGAGGACGCACGCGCGGTTTGTGTACGGCTCGGTATTCCGCATTATGCCTTTAATTTTAAGGAAAGCTTTGAAAAGGACGTCATATCCGATTTTATAAACGAATATATAAACGGCAGAACCCCCAACCCCTGCATTGAGTGCAACCGCAAAATTAAGTTTGATAAAATGCTGCGCCGCGCCGAAACGCTGGGGTATGATAAAATCGCCACGGGGCATTACGCGCGTGTTAAAAGGGCGGAAAACGGCAGATACCTGCTATGCCGCCCGACGGATATAAATAAAGATCAGACCTATGTGCTTTATTCCATAACGCAGGAGGAGCTTTCAAAAACCCTGTTTCCTTTAGGCGACCTTACAAAGCCGCAGGTGCGTGAAATAGCCGAAAAGCACGGCTTTGTAAACGCGGCAAAGCCCGACAGCCAGGATATTTGCTTTGTGCCCGACGGTGATTACGCAGGCTTTATTGAGCGGGCTACGGGTAAAACTGCCGCTGCGGGGGATTTTACCGACGAAAACGGAAATCGCCTCGGTGAGCATAAGGGAATAATAAGGTATACAATAGGTCAGCGCAAGGGGCTGGGCATTGCGCTCGGTAAGCCACGCTTTGTAATTGAAAAAAACGCCGAAAACAACACGGTGATTTTAGGCGATGAAGATCGGCTTTTCTGCCGAAAGGTACTGGTAGACAGACTTAATTTTATCCCGTTTGATACGCTTGAAGGCGAGATGCGGGTAACCGCAAAGCTGCGTTACCGCCACTTGGCGCAGCCCGCTGTTATAAAGCCGGACGGTGATAAAGTTATAATAGAATTTGACGAGCCGCAGCGCGCGCCCAGCCCCGGGCAGGCGGCGGTGTTTTACGACGGCGACACGGTAGTGGGCGGCGGAACAATAGTGAAAGGGTGGAACTGATGAACGCTGTAATTGAAAAAACAATGAAAAACCTTGAGCGCAACAATATGAAGGCATATTACGCCGAAAACAAGGCGCGGGTCTGCGAAATAGTAAAGAGCATGCTTTTCCCCGGTGCGGTTATAACCGCGGGCGGCTCTGTGAGCTTAAACGAGAGCGGCGTGTGGGATATTATAAGCGACCCCGAATATAAGTTTTTAAACAGATTAAAGCCCGGAATTTCTGAGGAGGAAAGGCTTGAAATTTTCCGCGCGGCAATAGGGTGTGATTTCTTTTTCTGCTCGTCAAATGCCGTTACGGAAAACGGCGAGCTTATAAATGTTGACGGAAATGCAAACCGCGTGTCCTCAATCTGCTTCGGCCCTAAAAAGGTAGTTATGGTGATAGGCGCAAATAAAATTGTAAAGAATGTAGATGAAGGGATTCTGCGCGTAAAGAAAATAGCCGCGCCTATGAATACTGCACGGCTGAGTGTTGACGCCCCCTGTAAAAAGCTGGGACATTGTATTTCCCTTGAAAAGAGCGAAAGCCCTAAAATGACCGACGGCTGCTGCGGCAGCACCCGCATTTGCTGCGATTATCTGATTTCGGCAATGCAAAGGGTTAAGGACAGAATAAATGTTATAATCTGCGCGGAAAGCCTGGGATATTAAAAAAATCATCCTCCGAAATTAAGTAACGGAGGATGATTTTTTTGCGCTTTACATTTCCTCAAACATATCAGCAAGCCGCCTTACCGCGGAGTATAGATCCTTCATGCCGTCAATAATATTGTCCTTGCGAAAGCTTTTTAAATAATTGTCCGCTTCAAGCGTAAACCAGCCCTTATAGCCTATATCCTTAAGCGCCCTTACAACGGCGGCAAAATCAATAGACATTGAAAAGGGTATTTGGTGTGAATCGTGCCATTTGTCGTTATCATGGATATGCAGCGCCTGCAGGCGGCGACCCAATGCGCGAGCCGTGTTTGCGGCGCCCTGACCCGCGCCGCGCATTTCGGCGTGACCTATATCAAGGCAGGCGACTAAAAAATCGTCGTTTACCGCATCAATATGCTTTACAAAGCTTTCGGGCGTAGCACAGGCGGCAAAGCAGGCTTCGTCCTTTTCGCTGTCCCAATTCCACATATTCTCGGTTGCAATCTTAACATTATGCTCCCTTGCAAAGGGCAGCAGCTCAAGATACATTTCGGCGTTTTCCTCGGCAGATTTATTGTTGTCGGGGTGGATAACGCATATTTCCCCGCCTGCTTCTGCAGTGCATTCTATCGCGCGCTTTAAATAAGAGCGTATTTCGGGGCAGGAGGACGGAAACGGCGCGTGCGACTGATTGCATACGATTCCGTTATCAAGTCCGATTTTTTTGAGTCTTCTTGCGAATGCAAGATAATCCTTTCCCGCAAGCGGATGGTTATTTTCAAGCAGCTTGCCCGATTGCCAATCGTATTTGCACATTGCGAACATGGAGAAATCCCAGCCGTCAAAGCCTGCCTTTGCGACATATTCCACTGCTTTTTCTTCACCGAGGATAAGGGATGCTTCCTCTATTTGAGTTGAAGTTTTCATAGAGCCAACCTCCGAAATTAATTTATATGCCGATTATAGCACCGATTTGCGGAAGAGTCAATCAATAAAATCCGAAGCAAAAAAAGCGCCGGAAAACCGACGCTTTTATACTTTGCTTTTGGAATCAGCTCACTGCGTTGTTTGAGCCTATTGTTACGGTTGTTGAATAATATCTGCCGCTGCGGTAGATTTTAACGCTTACCTATCGTCTGATGAGCGGCGATATTCCGATGGCGACAGCCCCGTATTTTTTTTGAACACCGTTGAAAAGTACATAGGATTCTCATAGCCTAAGGAATAGGCAATTATTTTTATTGAATATGTTTTTTCTTTAAGCATTTTTTTAGCTTTTTCAAGCTTAATTTTATTGATATATTCATTTGGTGAAAGATTAAACACATTTTTAAACTCTCTGTAAAGCGTAGAGCGGCTTGTGTTGAATTTTTTTGTAAGCAAATCAACCGACATTGAGGCAAGGTGTATGTTTTCGTCAATATATTCCGCAATCTGCTCTGTAAATTTAGCGGTTGAATTAAAATCTTCGTCAGCAGGATAATTTCGTATATAATATGCTAATATCAGGTGAAGGTATCCGCTTTTTATGCAAAACCAATAGTCAAGGCTTTTTAAGCTGTGGGCGGGTTTTGCGTCATCGCATGAAAGCATTTCAAAAATACTCCGCGGCGACTCATTAACAGCCGGTAAAATCGGCTTAGACGGGCTGAAGGCAGTAAGACTGAGCAGCTTTTTCGCCTCTGAGCCGACAAAATCGACCCATGTATACTCCCACGGATCGGCTTTATCAGGATAATAATATACCACCGTATTGGGATATATTATAAAGCTTTCACCCCTGTGAATATGATACTTTTTCCCGTTTGTATGTAAAAAGCCGCTCCCCTTTATTACATAATGAATAATATAAATACCTCTTGAGCCGGGTCCGTACCTGTATTCGTTGGCATATTTATCATTCTCTCTGTAGCCTACGCATTTAAGATACACGCTTTCTTTATAACGGAGCGTTTCATCAATATCCACAATATCACCTACACTGAACGATAATCAAATATTATTGCACTAAAAATATATTTATTCGGCACGAAATTATATTATAATTATATATGAAGCTTTATGTTGTGTCAATACACATTATGCCGATTTGCCGCTCGGCTTTAAAACTAAAGCTGTCAATACCAACGAAAGGAAGAAACCCATGAAAAGAAAGTTTAAACGATTGCTTTCCGTAATTCTGTGTGTGGCAGTAACGGTATCTGCCGCTATATCGGGCACGGCGGTTTTCGCTGCCGGTATTGACGCTTGGGACGGTACAAGAGCCGAAAGCTATGCCGGAGGAAGCGGAACAGCCGAAGACCCCTACCTAATTTCCACACCCGAGCAGTTAGCCCTACTTGTTTGCGACAGTGCCACATATAAAAAATATTACAGACTCACTGCCGATATTTACCTTAATAATACAACGCGGACAAACTGGAAGACTGCCGCCAGAAGCTGGTACACCTACTCCGATAACGGAGGGGTATGCTTTGGGGGAAGTCTTAACGGCGGCGGGCATACTGTTTACGGTCTCTATTACAGCGGAGACTATGCATATGTCGGGCTTTTTTCCCGAATAAGCGATTTTTATAATAAGGTAAACATTTCCAATATAAGAATAGCCGATTCCGAAATTACAACAACCGGAAACTACGCAGCGGCTATTACCGGATTTGAATATAACTATACCGGCGGCTACAGCTACACCGACTGTATTATTGACAGTACGGTGAGCATATGCTCTGCAGGCTATGCAAGCGGTTTGGCTGCGTGGAGCAATTCCGAAACCGCTATAGCCGGGTGCGCATCCTATGCGGTGCTCACCGGCAAAAACAACGGCGGATTAACAGGCTACTATGCAAAGGGCACAAAGAGGCTTAATATAAGCAATTCTTTTTCCGTAGGCTTTCCGGCCATAGCCTCCGGCTCGGCAGACAGCGCCTCGGCGGTTTATGAAAACATAGAGGCGGGGGAAATTTACGGTGCAAAAGCAAAAACCGCTATGCCCGGTCTCTCGTGGGATTCCGTGTGGTTTACTGCGGAAAACTCGTATCCCGTAAACGCGGTGTTTTATAAATTCACCGTCAAGGTTTGGAACGGCAGCGCGGCGGCAGGCTATGCCGGCGGCACAGGCACTGCCGATAACCCTTATCTGATAGCTACGGCAGAGCAGCTGGCGCGAATGATTAAAAACGATACCATAGATACAGCCGATGCCTCTAAAGGAAAGTATTATAAGCTTATTGCCGATATTTACCTTAACGATACAAGCCGTGAAGGCTGGAAAGGCGACAGCCCCAACGCCTGGTATACATTCCCGAATAATTCCGTTCGTTTTGCGGGAAGTCTTGACGGAGACGGTCATACCGTTTACGGAGTTTACCAAACAGGAAATATAGAGTACGGCGGGTTAATTCCTATAGTCAACTCATATTATAACAGTGTTTCAATTAAAAATCTGACTCTCGCGGATTCTTATATAGTGCCGAACGCTTCCTCCGGAGTTTTCGCAGGTGTGCTTTTCGGCAGAGCATACGGCAACAGCAACAAAGAAATAAATATAAGCCGCTGCTATATCAAGAACTCGGTCATCGTGGGCAGCACATCCTCCGGTACTAAATATATAGGCGGTCTTGTAGGATTTTCTCAGGTTGCCGAAGGCAGCAATAAAACGCTTATAAAAATAACCGATACCGCCTGTCTTGCAGCCGGCGTAAACGGAGAACTCATTGAATTTGCAATGTCTGCCGTTAATTTTACATGGTACGCAGAAAACTGGCTTACCGTGAGCAACAGTTTTGCCCTTTGCAAAAAATGGCAGGGCGTTACCCTCAGAGGCTCAATTTCAAATTCTTACCTTATAAGCAATTCCGATTCGATAAACGGGGATAAAGCGGTTTCCGCTATGCCTGACCTTGACTGGAGCATATGGCAAACGACCGATAAATACCCCGAATATTATGCGGAGGACAATTCCGAATCCGTTCTTCACCCGGCTGACGGAAAATACAATGCTTTTAAAAGAGTTATTGAATTTGATAAATATGTTGTTGGCTCGCACAATACCTTTATTCCCACCGGTACAGAATTGGGGGAATACTCGGGTGTTCCGTACTTTAAGGTTATTGACGACCCCGACGAGGAAGGAGATAAAATCCTTCATTATTACAATCATTCCGCTTCAAGCTGGTGGTACCCTAACTGGACACTCACCCCGACCGAGGACGGCACCTCAAGCGCTGTAAAGAGTGCCTCCAACTGCACCGTTTTGGATACCGGCTCTGCTTACAGAGTGAAAATGAAAATCAGGGTCAATAATCTTGACGGCGGCAAAGCTGATTTATTCATTCTTTACGGTACAGGCAACAGCTCTGCCGCATTTGAGAACGGCACAAACTGCGCGGGATATGAAGTAATAAATTCCGAAATAACCGAAACAGACGGAAAATGGGTTGAAATTGAAAGCTGTTTTACAACTCCCGCGAGCTACGCAACCGTTAAAAACGGAGTTGCAAACCGTTTTATATTGGGTATTTCCCTGCCCCGCGTAAAGGTGGACTACGACCTGGATACGCTGACGCTCGAAAAGGTTACAAGCACGGAGCTGTACATAAAGCAAGGCGGCAAATATGTGCTGTTCGACACGCTGCGCGGGCTTCCCGGTACGGAGCTTGACCTGCCCGACGGGTACTACGGAGAAAGCTATTCAAACGACGGTCCTACCGGCTGCGCCGGAAAGCTTAAATTCGGTAAATGGTATGCAAACGCCGAATGTACAGAAGCGTCGGTTTTAAAATACGGAAATTTCGATACGGCATTGTATTGCGGCGATGTAAGCTCCGAAAGCGATGCAGACACCGAAAATCAGGAGCTGTTTGTAGGTTTTGATACCTATACCGAGCGAACGGCGGGACTCGGCTCGGATACAATAAAGCTGACAAACGAAGACGCTTACACGGGCGAAGTCTCACTCAAGGCATCGCTTTCTGCCGGCACTTCGGCGGCATTTGAGCTTAAAAACGATTACACTTTTGATGTGATTGAGGGCAAGACCTACAAGCTGGACTTTTTCTATAAAGCAAGCGTTGCTTCAGAGCTTTCGGCGGGGTTGAGCCGCGGCAGTGCAATAGGCGAATTTATACCGCTTAACAGCGTAAAGCTTCAAAAAACGGACGCTTGGGCCCAGGCAAGTATTGTTTTCACTGCCGATACGGATACCGCCGGGTGCGTGCTTTCGTGCAAAATTTCTTCCGATGCCGATGCGGAAATTTTAACCGATACCTTTGTTGTTTCCTCGGTCACAAAATCGGTCGGCGTTAAAAAAGAAGTCACCAAAAACGGCGCCGCGCTGCGTTTTACGGCGGTTTACGGTGAGAAAAGCAAAAGCACTGTTAAAATAAGCGGCACGGAATATGCGGTTGCCGAGCGCGGAATACTTGTTAAATCCGAAGAAGTCAAGGCAGAACTTACGCTCGATAACAAGAATTTGAATGGAATTTTTTGCCTGCGCTGTGAAAACACGGCAGATAATTGGAGCCATAATTCCGTCACCGGCGATACAGTTTACTCGGCGTATATAGACGGTTTTGATAAAGAAGACGGCTACAACGTAAGTGCCAGAGGGTATATAAAGCTTTCAAACGGAGATGTGTTTTATTCCGATACCGTTACGGCGTGCGCCGCTGATATAAAGGAAACCGGTGTACTTGTTCCCGACAGTTCAGAACCCGGCGACTGTTATGTATATTTACCCGAGGGCACCGTATTCGGCAAAAACACCGGTTATTCGGTAACGGCGTATAACGCACTGTTTAAAAAGGATGCAAATGTCATTGAAAACAACACCCTGAAATACGGCTCTTATGTGATTTTCAGCGATTACCCGGATAGAAATACGGTGAAAATCCCCGACGAACTTGAATATCAGGTGCATTCGGGCACTAAAGAGGCTTTATACCTTGGTCTTAACTCTGCCGTTGTTTCAAGAAAAATAAACAGTGTGGGCAAGAAATCAGTAAACTATATATTTATTACGGATATTCACTACGGCTCGGATTTAAGCGACCTACAAAAATCCGCTTTAATAAACCAAATAAAGCTTGTAACCGATATGGCGAACCGTGACAGCTCAATAGATTTTGTTGTTATAGGCGGCGATAACACAGACGGTGCCTACCCTGACAAGCAGACATATTGGGCGGATGTCGATAAAGCCTTATCGCCGCTTAAAAATTGCAATAAGCCGGTATTTGTACTTATGGGCGATCATGACGATAACTCGTATCATCTGCTTAGTTCCGACAGCTCTGACGCGGTGCTTAACACAAACGCAATCATCACAAATCTTGACTGGCAAAAAAATATGATAGATGTGTATTCTCCCGACGCGGTTCAGGACAAAAACGCCGACAATTCAAAATATTATTACTACGATTTAACGGCTAAGAAAACGCGCGTTATATGCCTTGATTCGCTTGATTACGAAGCCAAATACGATGAAAACGGTTATGTTATAACCGCCGATAATGACGGTGACGCCTTATACGACGGTATGCCCGCCAGAATTAAAAATTCCGCCGGCACAGACAGGAGCAAATATTGGACCGGCACTTCTTGGCGCGGCTATGGCGCAAAACAGGTGAAATGGCTGGCGGAGGAGGCTTTGGGCAAGCTCCCTGCGGATTACAATGTTATTTTTGTTTCGCATATGGGTATAGACAGCGACACAAGCTCCGATTCGTCCGCTGTTATGAACGGCAGCAAAATACGCGATATTATAAAGGCCTATAACGCCAAAGCGTCATATTCTGCCGGTATTACGGATGTTTGGGGCGTCTCTGTAACGGTAAGAGTCGATTTTGCCGAAAAATCCGGTAAGGCTCTCAGCTATCAGTTCGGTCATCGGCATACAGAGCTTACACTTTACAGTGATGATATAGATTTGTTCCTATTCGGCACCTCCGCTGCCAATGCGGGCGAAACCGATATACAGACCGACGGGCAGCAGGCTGACTCGGGCGTAACAAACAGCGGCCTTCCCCGGCGTTTTTACAAAAGAGAGCTCGGCAGAGACACCGAGGCTTGCTTTAATGTTATGTCGGTATCGGAAAAGCAGGCTTACCGTTTCACTGTGGGCGCCGGCAGAAACGAAAAAGCGGTTTATCCCGATATATACGCTTTAAGAAAGCAGTATTCACCGCTGAAGCTTGCAGAAGAATTCGGCGATAATATGGTTTTGCAGCGCGGCTCTGAAATCTGCATTTATGGCATCGGTTACGGAGACGGAACCGTTACGCTTGGTAATGAAACGAAGGATATAGCATCAAAAACCGGCTATTGGAAGGTTTATTTTTCTCCGCTTGAGGCTTCCCTGACCCCCGTAAAATTCACGGCGGAGCTATCCGGCGAAAAAATTTCTTTTTCCAATGTTCTTATAGGTGATGTTTACGTTTCGTCGGGTCAGTCCAATATGGAGCTTACAATAGCCGATACCGAACACAAGGATAACGGGGATTTTGAAAACGCAATTTTGCGCTTTAAAAACATAAACACCTCGAAATGGGCTCAATTCAGCAATGTGAGCGTGCAGAATCTCTCGGCGGTTTCAACCCTTTTTGCCGAGGGTCTCGCAGAAAGTCTGGAAAATAAAATTCCGATCGGAATAATATCCACCGCTGTAGGAGCTTCACGCATTGAGGACTGGACTGCCGATGATTACTGCACCTGCGACCCGAATACCGATAATCTCCACAGTGACGCTTATTACTATGATAAGGGCGACCACGACCTGTTCAAAAAATACATAAAGCCGATTTCCGATATGTCGTTGTCGGGCGTTTTGTGGTATCAGGGCGAAAGCAACCGAGGAATAGGCGAAGCATATAAATATTATGATAAATTTGAAAATTTGGTTAATTGCTGGCGCAATTATTTCGGAAAAGCCGATCTGCCGTTTTACACCGTGCAAATAATGCTTTTCAGTGCCGACAACAGCATCGACAATAACGGTAATGCCGTTGACGAATATAACATACGCATAGCGCAGGGAAAGGCGGCGCTCAATATACCGAATGTTACGGTGTGTACCATGCTTTCGCTTGAGGATACTCTCCTGCCGAACGGCGGACTGAATATTCACCCGACCGATAAAGCACCCATTGCCGAAGCCCTTGTAAAGGCGGCTATTGCGTGCCGCTATATTCCCGCAGGTGATTACAGCGGCGCCGCCGAGGAGTATTCCGGACCGTTAGCCGATTCCTTTAAGGCGAACGGAAATACCGCAGTAGTTACATTCCGTCATACCGGCGAGGGACTTATGCTTACAAGCGGGGCATCTGCCACGGAGTTTGAGGTGCGTGACCGCAGCGGCAACTGGGTATCGGCCGCGGCAGCGCCCGATAAAAATACCGTTACCGTTACCGCCGCAGTAGATGTAGTTACCGGCGTTCGTATGGGGTACAGAAACCGCCCTTCTATAAATCTCTATAACATAACAGGCGGTCAAAGCGGCTACTGTGCTTCGCCGTTTATCCTGACGGCTGACTGAGGAGGAAAGCTATGAAATTGAAATATCATATTAAAAGAATTGCGGCTTCAGCGCTTGTAATATTAAGCCTTGGAATAACAGCAACAGCAGCCGGCACCGACGACGGCAGCCTGCTGGTGACCGAAAAAGGTAATTTACGGTATTTCGGAACGGCGGAAACCGAATGGCGTATTAAATTCACGGCTGCCGATGAAAGCGGAAGAATGTTTTACAGGTATCATGATATAGACTTGAATAACGATTTTGAAACCGACATTAAGGATTTGATTCGGCTGAAAAAGAATATTGCGAACAGCGAAAAGTCCGATATAAACGGCGACAAGAAAACAGATGCCGCCGATCTCGCGATTTTACGCAAAGTCTTGTTCGGAATATATGATTTTGAAATTTAAGCCGTACTATGCCGTAATCTGTTCGACACAGTAAAAAACCTCCCCATAAAGCACTGATTTCTGCTTTATGGGGAGGTTTTAAGCTTTTATTGCCGCAGGATATTATCCCACAGCGTTATTAGAACCTATTGTTACGGTTGTTGAATAATATCTGCCGCTGCGGTAGATTTTAACGCTTACCTGATCGCCCGGCTTACATTTCTGCAAAAGGGATTCAAGCATGCTGTATTCGGTGATCTCGGTGCCGCCGAATTCGGTTATAATGTCGCCCTTTGCAAGTCCTGCGTTATCGGCGGGACTGCCGTCGGCCACACTTGAAACCACCGCGCCCGACGGATATCCGTAATATTTCAGTACGCTCGAGTTATATTTCTCACTTACCGAAATTCCGAGGTACGGCTCGGGGTCGTTTTGCTTTTCGATTATATTCTTGCAGATTTCCGCAACGGTATTCGAGGGGATGGCAAAGCCCATGCCTTCAAATTCCTCGGATACAATCTTGGAGCTGTTTATTCCTACAAGCTGTCCCTTTGTGTTTACAAGCGCGCCGCCCGAATTTCCGGGATTGATTGCGGCGTCGGTCTGGATAAGCTTAACATCGGAATCCGAGGAAACCACGCGGTTGAGTCCGCTTATAACGCCGTAGGTAACGCTGTCCATAAATTCAAGGCCGCCCGGGTTGCCCACGGTTATAACATACTGACCGACCTTGAGCTTTGAGGAATCGGAAAATTCTGCGGGTGTTAAGCCTTTGGCGTTGATTTTTATAACTGCCAGATCGGTGGAGATGTTGTAACCCACCACGGTTGCTTCATACGAATCGGAATCGAGAGTATCGGTGAATACCTCTATTTTTGAACCGCTCTTGTTTGTCACCGCACCGGAAATAACATGGTAGTTGGTAATGATATATCCGTCGGCGGAATAAACAACGCCGCTGCCTTCGCCTGTCGATTCATTGCTGCTGCCGAAAAAGCTGCGCACTGAGGTGGTGGTTCTTATTCCCACAACGCTGGGCGTTACCTTTTTCGCAACCGCCTCAACAACGGATTCCGCAGTTTCGTCAATGTTTATATTAACATTGCTGCCCGAAACGCTTGAGGTTATCGGTGAGGAGGTATTGCTGCCGTTTTTTGATGAAAGCGTTACCGCCGCTATACCGCTGCCCGCACCTATGACCGCCGCCAAAAGTGCTGCCGCTATTACAGTGCCCGCGCCGAAGGCGCCCTTCTTTTTATTTTTTTTCTGCTTTGGCGGCCTTGCGTAAAAGGTGGTTCCGCCGTAATTGTAATTGTTATTGCGGCTGTAATTTGCGCCGGAATCGGCATATGTCTGCCGAGCCTCCTGCTCTGCCTGAGGCGTGTCCTCTGCCTGTGCTGCGTTATCGGGCTGCTCGGGAGATTTAAATGCCTCGTCCTGAATTATGTCCTCGCGGCTCTTTGTGTAAAAACCGCCGTCCGGTGTTACGGTATAACCGTTTTCGTTTGTCACTTCGTCAAAGCCGCGAAGCTCACCGTTTTGTTTATTATTATAATCGTCCATAAAAACGCTCCTCCTTTGGTTTGACTATATTCTAAACCGCCATTATTACAGGCGTGATTCAAATATATGAATTTATCGTTAATAAATTTGACAGATTTGTTTCAGATGTAAAATGAGATTTATTATATGCATATTTTATGCATAATATTTGCGTTTATGCGGCAGATGCGGAAGTTCATCACCAAAAAACCGAAAAACTCATATTAAATCACTTGACAAGGTCGAAACAATATGCTAAAATATGAGCGTGAATTGAATATTTATGCAACTATGGAGAACGCTTATGAAAAAAATATTTATCGATGGCAGCGCCGGAACGACAGGTCTTCGCATAAAGGAGCGGCTGCTTTTAAGGAAGGATATCGAGCTGATTATTCTGCCAGAGGAAAAAAGAAAGGACGAAGCATCAAGACGGGAAGCTTTGAATTCGGCGGATATCGCCGTTTTGTGCCTGCCCGATGACGCGGCGCGCGAGGCGGCGGCGTTTGCCGAGAATCCCGACACGGTAATAATCGACACCTCTACCGCTCACCGCACCGATGAGAATTTTATATACGGTTTTCCCGAAATTGCCGATAACAGGCAAAGAATAGCCGCTGCCAAAAGAATTGCGAATCCCGGCTGCCACGCAAGCGGCTTTATTTCGCTTATCGCGCCGCTTACCGAAAATAAAATAATCGCGCCCGATACGCCGCTTTCCTGCTTTTCGCTGACGGGCTATTCGGGCGGCGGAAAAAAGATGATTGCGGAATACCAAGCGGACGGAAGAGACCCGCTGCTTAACGCACCGCGGATGTACGGGCTTACGCAGAGCCATAAGCATCTGCCCGAAATGAAAAAGGTGTGCGGACTTAAGACGGCTCCGATATTTTGCCCGATAGTAGCACCATATTATTCGGGCATGGAGGTCACGGTTTCGCTTTTCGGCGACTGTGTGCACGGCGGAAGTGCTGCGATAAAAGAGGTCTACCGCGATTATTATAAAAAAGGGCTGGTTCACTTTGAGGATAACAGTGAAAGCTTTCTTTCCGCCGCGGAGCTTTCGGGCTTTGACGATATGCAGATAACCGTTTGCGGAAACGAAGAACGGATATTGCTTGTATCGCGGTTTGATAATCTCGGAAAGGGAGCCTCGGGCTCTGCCGTTCAGAATATAAATATAGCCTTGGGGACAGAGGAGACCCACGGACTTAATCTTAAATATAAATAAGGAGCGTTAAAAATGAAAATTTCAGACGGAGGAGTTTGCGCCGCAAAGGGCTTTTCGGCAAACGGCGTTCACTGCGGAATAAGGAAAAACAAAATTAAGAAGGATCTGTCGCTTATTGTAAGCGAAGTTACGGCGTCCTGCGCGGCGGTATACACCACCAATGCGGTGTTCGGCGCGCCGATTACCGTAACGAGGAGCCACCTTGAAAACGGAAAGGCCAAAGCTTGCATTTGCAACAGCGGAATTGCGAACACCTGCTGTGCGGGCGGCGTTGAGACCGCGAATGAGATATGCCTTGCCGCGGCGGAGGTGCTCGGCTGCAAGGCGGAGGATATTGTTATAGCCTCCACCGGAGTTATAGGACAGCCGCTCGATCCCGCTCCCATTAAGGCGGCGCTGCCGGCTCTTGCCGCGGGACTGAACGAAAACGGCAGCGAGGCTGCTGCGGCGGGAATAATGACCACCGACACCGTAAAAAAGGAAATTGCGGTAGAGTTTGAGCTCGGCGGAAAAACCTGTCATATAGGCGGCATCGCAAAGGGCAGCGGTATGATTCATCCGAATATGGCGACCATGCTTGTTTTTATAACGAGCGATGTATCAATCTCGCCCGCGCTTCTTAAAAAGGCGCTTTCATCGGACATAAAAAATACCTTCAACATGATAAGTATTGACGGTGACACCTCCACAAACGATATGGTGACCGTGCTTTGCAACGGTATGGCGGGCAATGCGGAAATAACCGAAGAAAACGCAGATTATGAGACATTTATGACGGCGCTCAACACCGTAAATGTTCATCTGTGCAGGATGATCGCCGCCGACGGCGAAGGCGCCACAAAGCTGCTCGAATGCAAGGTGAGCGGCGCAAAAAGCGAAAATGACGCAAAGGCGGTTGCGAAAAGCGTTATATGCTCAAGTCTTTTAAAGGCAGCGATGTTCGGGGCTGACGCTAACTGGGGGCGTGTGCTTTGCGCCGTCGGCTACAGTAAAGCGGAGGTTGACGTAAACAAGATTGATGTTGCTTTTGCAAGTAAGGCGGGAACGGTTGAGGTATGCAAAAACGGCGCGGGAATAGAGTTTTCGGAGGAAAAGGCAAAGACCGTGCTTTCCGAAAAGGAAATAGAAATTCTTATAAGCCTTAACGACGGTAACGGGGACGCCACCGCCTGGGGCTGCGATCTGACCTATGATTATGTTAAAATAAACGGTGATTACCGCACCTGAACGGAGGCAGAAAAAATGGAGTTTTCAAATGCGGACAGGGCAGAGGTGCTGACCCAGGCGCTGCCGTACATTAAAAGATATACCGGTAAAACGGTGGTTGTGAAGTACGGCGGAAACGCAATGATAAACGAAACGCTCAAGCAGCAGGTTATGGAGGATATCGTTCTGCTGTGGCTTATAGGCGTTAAAATAGTGCTGATTCACGGGGGAGGCCCCGAAATCAGCGAGCTTATGAAGAAGGTCGGCAAGGAAAGTGTTTTTGTTGACGGGCTTCGGGTTACGGATAAGGAATCTATGGAAATAGTTCAGATGGTTTTGGCGGGCAAGGTGAATAAAACGCTTGTAAACCTTTTGGAAATGAAGGGCGGAAGGGCAGTCGGACTTTCCGGAATAGACGGCAGAATCATAGAATCGAGGATGAAAAACGAGAAGCTCGGATTCGTCGGGGAAATTACAAAAATTAATCCGAAGACCATTGAGGATCTGCTTTCAAACGGTTATATCCCGGTTATTTCGACTATCGGCTGCGACGCGTCCGGAAATACCTATAATATAAACGGCGATACCGCCGCCGCGCATATAGCCGGTGCGCTGAACGCCGAGCGCCTTATCATGATGACGGATATAGACGGTATTTTAAGGGATAAGGACGATCCGTCTACCTTGATTCACGAAATTTCGATTGCCGAAACCGAAAAGCTTCATTCGGTCGGCATTATCTCCGGCGGAATGATACCGAAGGTGGAATGCTGCGTTGAGGCAATCCATAAGGGCGTTAAAAATGTGGTTATTATGGACGGCCGCGTACCCCATTCCATTTTGATGGAATTGCTTACCGACGAGGGCGCGGGAACTCTGTTTAAGGAGAAATAGAATGAATATTAGGGAAACGGACGCCGAATACATTGCGGGAACATATAATCGCTTTCCGGTGGAGATAGTATCGGGAAGCGGCTCTGTTTTAACCGACACCCGCGGCAGGGAATACATAGATATGGGCAGCGGTATCGGCGTAAATATATTCGGTGCGGCCGACGGCGAATGGGCGGCGGCGGTAAGCGCGCAGCTCGGCAAAATTCAGCACACCTCGAATCTGTATTACACCGAGCCATGCGTGAAATTAGCAAAGCTGCTGTGTGAAAAAACCGGCATGGGCAAGGTCTTTTTTTCAAATTCGGGCGCAGAGGCAAACGAGTGCGCCGTAAAGGCGGCAAGGAAGTACGCCGCACGGGAAAAGGGAGACGCCTGCTACACAATAGTGACGATAAAAAACAGCTTCCACGGAAGAACGCTTACAACCCTTGCGGCAACCGGGCAGGAGCATTACCACGAGCTTTACCGACCGCTGACACCGGGCTTTGTTTCGGTAAACGCCGAAAAGCCCGAGGAATTAAAGGAGTTGGCGGGGCGGATAAAAATCGCCGCCGTGCTTTTTGAGTGCATTCAGGGCGAGGGTGGAGTTATCCCACTCTCAAAGGATTATGTAAAATTTCTGCGTGAATTCACAGAGCAGAACGGCATTCTTTTAATGATTGATGAGGTTCAGACCGGCAACGGGAGAACAGGCAGGCTTTATTCATATATGAATTACGGAATCACGCCCGATATTGTAACCACCGCAAAGGGGCTCGGCGGCGGACTCCCGATAGGGGCAACGCTTCTGTCGAAAAAGGTCGAAAATATATTTGAATTCGGCGACCACGGCTCTACCTTCGGCGGAAACCCGGTCTGCTGCGCGGGCGCGTACAATGTTATAAGCCGATTGGATGAGGAATTTTTATCGGAGGTTGCCCGAAAGGGGAAAATGCTTGCCGACACACTGGCAGGTTCACCCGGAATTGAGGATATTACGGGTATGGGGCTGATGCTGGGGCTTAAAACGAAAAGAGCCGCCGCTGATGTTATAAAGCAATGCATAAACGACGGGGTTTTGTGCCTTTCCGCAAAGGACAGGGTGCGCCTTCTTCCACCGCTCAACACGCCCGACAGCCTGCTTTTAAGGGCTGCGGAAATAATAAAAAACGCCTGTAAAGGAGAATAATGCCATGAAATTGACCGGAAGGAATTTTTTAAAGCTGCTTGATTTTTCAAGAGAAGAGATCGAGTATTTAATAGATTATGCCGCCGAGCTTAAAAAGGAAAAAAAGAGCGGAATCGAGCATAAGCTTTGCGTTGGGAAAAATATAGCCCTTATTTTTGAAAAGACGAGCACAAGAACCCGCTGTGCCTTTGAGGTGGCGGCGCACGATCTGGGCATGAACGCCACATATCTCGATCCTGCCGCTTCACAGATAGGCAAAAAGGAGAGCATTGCCGACACCGCAAGGGTTTTGGGAAGAATGTTTGACGGAATCGAGTACCGCGGCTACGGTCAGGAAATCGTTGAAACGCTGGCAAGCTGTGCGGGTGTTCCGGTCTGGAACGGACTTACAAACGAATTCCACCCCACGCAGATACTTGCGGATTTTTTAACGATCAAGGAGCATTTCGGCTCTCTTGAGGGAAAGAAGCTCGTATACATGGGGGACGCCCGTTACAATATGGGCAATTCGCTCATGGTCGGCTGCGCAAAAACGGGCATGAGCTTCACCGCCTGCGCGCCCGAAAAATATTTTCCGGATAAGAAGCTTATAAACACCTGCAAGAAAATTTCCGAGGAGAGCGGCGCGAAACTTGAATTTGACGAAGATCCGATCAAGGCGACAAAAAACGCCGATGTTATATATACCGATGTTTGGGTATCGATGGGCGAAAGCGACAGCGTTTGGGAGGAGCGCATCCGCGATCTTACTCCCTACCGCGTGACCGACGAGTTACTTGAAAACGCAGGGGAACAGTGTGTGTTTATGCACTGCCTGCCCGCGTTTCACGATACCGAAACCGTAATCGGAAAGCAGATATACGAAAAATACGGCTTAACGCATATGGAAGTGACCGACAGTGTGTTCTCGGGCAAGGCGTCCCTTGTTTTTGACGAGGCGGAAAACAGAATGCACACCATAAAGGCGGTTATGGCGGCAACCTTAGTATAAACAATCGTAAATAAGGAATGTTCAAAATGAAAAAGGCTTATTTGATTTTAAGCAACGGAGCGGTTTTTGAGGGCTTCAAAATAGGCGTGGATACCGAATGCATAGGCGAAACGGTATTTACCACCGGTATGTGCGGCTATCTTGAAACGCTGACCGACCCCTCATATGCGGGTCAGATAGTGGTGCAGACCTTTCCGCTTATCGGCAATTACGGGGTGATTCCCGCCGATTTTGAGGGGAAATGCGCCGTGCGCGGTTATGTTGTGCGGGAGCTGTGCAAGCATCCCTCGAATTTCCGCAGCGAATATACGCTTGATGAATTCCTGAAGCGGGAAAATGTATGCGGTATTTGCGGAATAGATACGCGCGCGCTTACGATAATGCTTCGCAGCGAGGGCGTAATGAACGGAAAAATTTGCGATACACCGCCCGAATCGCTTGATGAGATTCGGGACTACAGGGTAAAGGGCGTTGTGGCGGAGGTGTCTTCCCCTGCTCCTGCCGTTTATCCCGCGGAATCCGAGGAAAAATTTAAGGTTGCGCTTATTGATTACGGCGCAAAGGCGAACATCGTCCGCTGCCTGCAAAAGCGCGGCTGCACGGTTGAGACCTTTCCGTATGATACGCCCGCCGAAAAAATAATTGAAGCCTCCCCCGACGGTATTATGCTGTCAAACGGTCCGGGAGACCCTGCGGAGAATGTGTTCTGCATAGAGCAGATAAAAAAGCTTATCGGCAAAAAGCCGCTTTTCGGCATATGCCTCGGGCATCAGCTGACGGCACTTGCAATGGGCGGCAAAACCGTGAAGCTTAAATACGGCCATCACGGTGCGAATCAGCCTGTAAAGGAGCTTTTCGGCAGCAGAACATACATTACAAGTCAGAATCACGGATACGCCGTGGATTTCAAATCGCTTGAAAATAAAGGGCGGGAAATTTTTATAAACGCGAACGACGGCAGCTGCGAGGGAATAGAATATCCCGAGTATAACGCCTTTACGGTGCAGTTTCACCCCGAGGCGTGCTCCGGCCCGCATGACACCGAGCTTCTGTTCGACCGCTTTATCGGTATGATGGAGGAGGACAAAAATGCCTAAAAACAAGGAAATAAAAAAGGTTTTGGTAATCGGCTCGGGGCCTATTGTAATAGGTCAGGCGGCGGAATTCGATTATGCCGGCACACAGGCATGCAGCGTGCTTAAAAAAGAGGGCATAAATGTTGTTTTGGTCAACTCCAACCCTGCCACCATTATGACCGACAAGGCGTTTGCCGACGAGATATATTTAGAGCCGCTTACCGCAGAAACCGTGACCCGAATAATAGAAAAGGAGCGCCCCGACGGCTTGCTTGCAGGACTCGGCGGTCAGACCGGGCTTACCGTTTCAATGCAGCTGTCGGACAGCGGCGTACTTGAAAAATACGGCGTGCGGTTCTTGGGCAGCGATATAAACGCCATAAAAAAGGCCGAGGATCGCGAGCTTTTCCGCGAGACCATGCTTAAAATAGGGCAGCCGTGCGTGCCCAGTGAGATTGCAACGGATATTAAAGCCGCAGTTTCCGCAGCGGAAAAAATCGGATATCCGGTAATAGTGCGCCCTGCTTATACCCTCGGCGGCTCGGGCGGAGGAATAGCAGAGGACAGGGAATCGTTTGAAAAAATAGCGGAAAACGGCTTAAAGCTTTCGCCCGTAACGCAGATTCTGGTGGAAAAATGCATTTCGGGCTGGAAGGAGATAGAGTTTGAAACCATGCGCGACTCAGTCGGCAACGCCATTGCCGTGTGCTCGATGGAAAACTTTGACCCGGTAGGAATCCACACCGGCGATTCGGTCGTTGCCGCCCCTACGCTTACGCTTTCGGATAAGGAGTATCAAATGCTGCGCTCCGCCTCGCTCGATATGATTTCGGCGCTCGGAATAGTGGGCGGCTGCAACTGCCAGTTTGCGCTCAATCCCGACAGCTTTGAGTATGCGGTCATCGAGGTTAATCCCCGCGTTTCGCGTTCATCGGCGCTTGCAAGCAAGGCGACGGGATACCCGATTGCTAAAATTTCCACGCTGATTTCCCTCGGCTACAATCTTGATGAAATCAAAAACGAGATCACCGGGAAAACCTGCGCCTGCTTTGAGCCGGCTCTCGATTACGTTGCGGTGAAGCTGCCGAAATGGCCGTTTGATAAGTTTATAGGCTCAAGCCGCAGGCTCGGCACGCAGATGAAGGCGACCGGCGAGGTTATGGCTATGGGACAGTCCTTTGTTGAGGCGCTTATGAAGGCGGTGCGAGGTGCGGAAATAAAGCTTGATTCGCTGAACGCAGAGCCGATAAACGACGGCGATATTCTGACCCGCTTGTCAGAGCCGAACGATATGCGGCTTTTCACGGTATATGAGGCGCTGAAAAGCGGAATATCGGTTGATAAGATACATGAGATTACAAAGATTGACCGCTATTTTATTATGTGTCTGAAGCAGGCGGCGGAGCTTGAAAAGGAGCTTTGCGAAGCACCCCTTGATAATGAACTGTATTTAAGGGCGAAAAAAAGCGGCTTCCCGGATTCGTTTATAAAGCGGCTGACCGGCAAAAGCGATCTGCCCGAATTCAGCTACAGCTATAAAACCGTGGACACCTGCGCCGCGGAGTTTAACGCCTGCACACCGTATTTTTACTCGTCATGTGATAAAGCGTGCGAGGCAAGAAGTATTAAAAGAAGCGGAAAGCCGGTTATTATGGTGCTGGGCTCGGGACCGATACGCATAGGCCAGGGAATCGAATTCGATTACAGCTCCGTGCATTGCGTGCGCACTCTGCGGAGCATGGGCTATGATGTTGTTATAGTAAACAACAACCCCGAAACCGTTTCAACCGATTATGACACAGCCGACCGCCTGTATTTCGAGCCGCTCACCGAGGAAGACATTATGGGCGTTATAAAGGTTGAAAAGCCCATAGGCGTTGTGGTTGCCTTCGGCGGGCAAACAGCAATAAAGCTGACGGAATTCCTGTCGAAAAGCGGCATAAACATACTCGGCACATCGGCAGAGGGAATAGATACCGCGGAGGACAGGGAGAAATTCGACGCGTTTCTTGAAAAAATCGGTATTAAGCGCCCTAAGGCGGTTTCGGTCAATACGGTTGACGAAGCCCTTATCGCCGCTAAAATACTCGGCTACCCGGTGCTTTTGCGCCCGTCCTATGTTATCGGCGGGCAGGGCATGAGCGTTGTCCGCTCGGCAGGCGAGGTTCGCAAATTTATGAATATAATCCTTTCGGGCAATATCGGCAATTCGGTTTTGATTGATAAATATATGCCCGGAACAGAGCTTGAGGTGGACTGCATTTCCGACGGCACGACCGTGCTGATTCCGGGAATTATGGAGCATGTCGAAAGGGCGGGAATCCATTCGGGCGATTCCATTGCCGTTTACCCGCCTTATAATTTGAGCCGCGTCATGACCGATACCGTTGTGAAGACCTCGGTTGAGATCGCGCGCGGTCTCGGCACAAAGGGAATCGTAAATATTCAGTATCTTGTGCAGGACGGCGAGCTTTTTGTGATCGAGGTAAATCCGCGAGCCAGCCGCACGGTACCGTATATAAGCAAGGTTACGGGCATTCCGATGGTTGACCTTGCCGCAAGGGCGATGCTTGGGGAATCGCTTTCGGAAATGGGCTATCAAACCGGTCTTGCGCCCGCGTCCGAATATTATGCGGTCAAGGTTCCCGTTTTCAGCTTTGAAAAAATAGCCGACGCAAATACCATAATGGGCCCCGAAATGAAGTCCACCGGCGAGGTGCTCGGAATCGGGCGAACCAAAACCGAGGCGCTTTATAAGGGGCTTGCGGCAAGCGGAATCGATGTGGCGCAAATAAAGAAAAGGGCGCTTCAGGGAATTCTTATATCGGTGGAGGATTACGATTATTCCGATGCTATTGCGCTGGCTGAAAAATTCACCGATTTGGGAATAAAAATCTTTGCCACTCCCGATACCGCCGAGGCTATCCGCTCAAGAGGAATGGATGTAACGACCGCGCGCAATGTGTGGGAGAACGACGATATAAATAATCTGCTTGAAAGCGGAACGGTAAATTATATTGTATATACGGGGGCGGTAATGGATTCCTCGGTGGGAGATTTCCGCGTTTTGTACCGCAAGGCGATGAATCTGCAGATTCCCTGCATGACAAGCATAGATACCGCGCTTGCGCTGGCGGATGTTATCGCCGCCTGCTACAGTCAGTGCTCCACAAAGCTTATTGATATAAACAATCGGGCATGATTACACGCCCCTATGCAAAAATTTCAGATAGTTGTTGAAAAACGGGCGCCCGAATGGTATAATTTGAAAAAACGATTATAAACTTCGCTATGCGGCGAAAAGAACGGCAAGGAGCAGATTGTTTTGGAAAAATACATACCTGTTGTGGTAATCAAAGAGCTGTCCGAAACGGATAAAATACTTTCGGCGCTCAAAGCGGACGGCATTAACTGTGCCGAAATAACCTTCAGAACGGCGTGCGCTGAGGAGGCAATCGAATACGCGGTAAAGAACTATCCCGAAATGTCGATAGGCGCGGGTACGGTTATTAACGCCGAGCAGTGCAGAGCCGCTTTAAAGGCGGGCGCAAAGTTTATAGTGTCGCCGGGGCTGTCGGTATCGGTAGCCGAGGTCTGCCGTGAAAACGGCGTGCCGTATTATCCCGGCTGCGTAACACCGACCGAGATTATGCAGGCATTGGAGCTCGGCATTACAACCGTTAAGTTTTTCCCTGCAAATATTTACGGCGGTCTTAAGGCGTTAAAGGCGCTTTCCGCACCGTTTCCGCAGGTCAGGTTTATCCCTACGGGCGGCGTTGATCGCGGCAATATAGATGAATTTTTGGCATTTGATAAGGTAATAGCAATCGGCGGCAGCTTTTTTGTAAAGGAAGCGCTTGAAAAACGGGGAGAGAACTGAAATGAGCAAAGTTATTACTTTCGGGGAAATAATGTTAAGGCTTTCTTCCGTCGGGTATGACAGACTTTTCCAAAACGACGGCATGCAGGCGACCTTCGGCGGGGGAGAGGCGAATGTTGCGGTATCTCTTGCGAATTTTGGTATAGACAGCACCTATGTAACAAAGCTGCCCGAGCATGCGGTAGGTCAGGCGGCGGTAAACGCTTTAAGATATTTCGGAGTTGATACCGAAAAAATAGTAAGGGGCGGCGACAGGGTAGGAATCTACTATCTTGAAAAGGGCATTTCGCAGCGCCCGTCTGTTTGCATTTACGACCGCAAGTATTCGGCAGTTGCACAGGCAGCACCCTCCGATTTCGATTGGGACGCTGTATTTGAAAACGCCGATTGGTTTCATATTACGGGCATCACCCCCGCGCTCAGTGATAATCTTGAGCAGATATGCCTTGAAGCTGTGAAAGCGGCGAAAAAGCACGGCGTCACCGTAAGTCTTGATACAAACTACCGCTCAAAGCTGTGGAGCATAGAGAAAGCATCCCGCGTTATAGGTGAGCTTATGCGGTATACGGATATTTGCATAACAAACCCGGGAGATATTAAGGATTTATTCGGCATTGTTTCGGATAAAGCGGATTTTGATTTGAAAAAGCCCGATAACGAGGGCGCCGCGTCTGTTGCGGAAAAGCTAATGAAAAGGTATCCGCTAAAAGGTGCCGCACTGACATTGAGAACTAATTTGAGCGCCAGCGATAACGATTTCGGCGCAATGCTCTGCGACGGAGAAGCTACAGTATTTTCAAGAAAATACCGTATGCACATAGCCGACAGGGTGGGCGGTGGTGACGCGTTTGCCGCGGGGCTTATATATTCGCTTTTAAAACAAAAAGCGTCGCAGGAAGCGGTGGAGTTTGCCGCGGCAGCGGCGGTATTGAAGCATTCTGTAGAGGGCGATTTTAACCGTGTTGCGGCAGCGGAGGTTGAAAACCTCGCCGGCGGCGATGGCTCGGGCAGAGTGCAGAGATAAAAATAATAAAATGTCGCTTGGGACTCAATGTTTTAAGCGGCATTTTTTGTTATAGGGAGATATATTTACTAAATATTTCCCTTTTATAGTATTTCTCCCTGTAACGGTAAGTAACGGGGAGGAAGAAAAATGAGGGAAATCAAATTTGAACTTGGCGAGATAACCGATGATGTAATTATTTATGTAGATAAGTATATTAAGCTATTGATGTCCAATGTGAAATATTCTTTTCTGGAAAAATTTAATGCAGAACAAAAACTAATTTGCAATTACATACAGATAAAAGAAAACGATATAAGATTCTCATATCAGGATGCAGGTATTGAAAAAATACTATCGGATATATATGTTGTTGAAAGTACCGAGATTATAATTAAAAACAGCAGAATGGCTGAATGTCTTAATAAACTGACTGACAGAGAAAGAGACGTAATTCTTCGTAATGTAGTATTAAAGACCCCTCTTAAAAAGATCGCTTTTGATATAGGCGTAAGTGAGCGGATGGTGAAATATTATAAAAAATCAGCGCTGAATAAAATGCGAAAGGAATTAGAAAATAATGAGTATTAAAATGTTTCCGTCCAGAGATACAGTTTATGATATTTTAAATAATCAAAACAATTGCGAACAGCAGTTGCTTGATTTTTACAACGCTTATATTATGGCTGTTTCCTGCGTATCTGTGTATACCGATGCAGGTGATTATAAAAAGTATTATATTGAAGAATTGGAAAATGAAATAAAGAACAGAATAATAATTAAATTGCCTGTATTAAGAATTGCTGTAAGAGATAAATTGGATAACGATACTTTATTTAAAAAATCATTAAATGCTGATTGAATTTTATTATTTGTTTTAGGGTACTTCAAAGCAATATTTTTTAAATAAGAAAGATTTTTTTATAATCATTTCCCTTTTTCGGAGTGACAACCTGTATTATGTAAATGAGGGCGCAAGAAAGGATTCTTATGAACCTTTAATCAGCAACAAGGACAATCACATTTTTCGGCTTGGGGGATGACAGCGAATATTTTGTTGAGGATTTAGAGGATGAGCCGATTGTTACGCTCATATCTGCTGTGCCGACCTTGGCAAAAACTATATATAAAAGAAGAAATAATTTGAACGAGGTGAAGTGATGATGTGATGTTTTGAAATTTTAATATATAAAAAAAGCCCATAGACAATTGCAGCCTATGAGCTTTGGAGTTAATAAAATACTTGAATCAAACGGTATATTTCGAGTTTTTGCCGGAGCCGGTTCGTTTAATAAGACCTTTTTCGCAAAGACGTTTCAGCAGCCTTACGGAGGTTGCCTGACTGACGCCCAGCAGCTTATCAATATCGGGGCGGGTAACGCTGCCTTTCAGCTTTATTAAATCAATAACAGTTTTCTCCTCATCGTTCATTTTAACGGTGCTGTTATAATTCAAATTAGGGAGGGTAATCTTGAATGCGTTATCACTTACCTCTATAATCGGTTTCTTGTCACTTTTATTATAAGCGCCTATTATTTTCGGTACGCCGGTGCCGTATGCTTCTATCAGCCTTAATTGATAAAAAATGCGCGCCAGCTTTTCGTTGCGGCAAACAGATAATCCCAGCATAATATCGTTAAGTGTTATGCCTGTAGGGAGTCCGCCTACAGACACAAATTCAATTCTGTCACAGTAAATGCTTATCATTGTATCGGCACTGTAAGAATAATCACGGTGAACGATGCAGTTTAACAGGCTTTCTCTGAGTGCCTCTTTGGGATAATCGTTTTTATCAATGCGCCGCAGTCCCTCAAAATGAGCTTCAACATGGTTATGAATCTCAATGAAGCTATATACCTCTTCCATTTGCCGGAAAAGAGAACCCGAATATTCACGCCGGTCTTGAAAGTCAGTTTTATCGGATCCCGAAAAAACAGCGATCTTAATCATATGCTTGCATTGGTCGGATATCAGAAGTCCTATATTTGTATAAATACCATCGGTGTTAAGAATTCCGAGTGTTTTCATTTGCTCCTTTCCGAATTTCACATTAAATGCCGAAAATTCTTTTTCCGCATAGTTGAAGGTTAAATCCTGCTCAAGGGAGCGCATTTTTTCAAAGCTATCGCCATCTGTTTCTTTTATCATCATTCTTATTGCCGTATCGCTTGACGGGTCAGACGCAGTGCCGTTACGGACATAAACTCCGGTAGGCTTTAAACCTTTGGCTGCAATATAATATGGGCGGTTTGTCCCGCGCTCAACCGTTATTGATATAATTTGTTTTTTATCAACCGTCAGTGTATTATAGCGAACAAACATTGTTATATCGGGTTTTATGCTGTCCCGTACCATATTGTTTATCCGCAGAATTGCAGCGTCACAGTCTTCTATTCCTATAATATTGCCGTCATTGTCAACGCCTACGTAAACGGTTCCGCCATTTGTATTTGCAAAGGCAACAATCTCTTTGGGTAAATCGGGTATTATTTTTTCTTTTAATTCAACCGTATCTGTTTCCTTAAAAATCATAAGCTTATCCTTTCCAATCATTATTGTAATCATTATAATCATTTTAATCATAATAGTCAAGAAAAATTTGATAAGAATATAATTCGGTAACGACAGATTCACTCTGTGTTATATATGAACCTTGAAAAATATGCCTGTTGGCATTATAGAAAGCATACTGTAAAACAGCAGGGGAGCGGCGTTTGGTTAAACGCAAAAACAAAGGTGTGACAGCCTTTGTCCGCGATGATCCTTTTAAAAGACACTTGCCGTGGGCTTGGACGGCAAGCGGGTTAAGAAGTCAGCCCGTTGCAGTATGTCCCTGCGGAGGGGCTAAATACTCCATCAGTTAAACAGAGTGTTGAAAAACAGGAGTGTAATTATAATGAATGCGGCAAATAACGGTATTTTAAAAAGATTGCTCGGCAACCAAAATCTCACGGTATCATTTTCCGAGGAAGAAACAGGGGATATTAAGGCAAATGTTTTTTCACTTCTTTTAAGCATATATAAATCCCGCGTTGAATCGGAAGTCAGAGGCAGTATAAAAAGTCAAATTTGACAAAATAACTTTTGTGTGCTATACTCTCCGGCGAAATCCGAAAGGATTTGCGAACCTTGAAAACCGAATAAAGTAGTTCAGGTGATTTCGTATAGTACATATTAAGAGGGAAGTCACATGAAAAGAGCAAATTGTTTATACAGGGTTTCAACAAAAAAGCAGGTATCCGTTGTGTCGGAGTTTGGCACATTAAAGGACGATATTCCTATGCAAAAGCAGGCATGCAGAGAATTTGCCGACAGCCACGGCTGGGTAATAGTTAAGGAGTTTGAGGAAAAAGGCGTATCCGGCTTTAAGATCTCGGCTAAAAACCGCGACGCAATACAGGATTTGAAAGAGGCGGCACTTAGGGGAGAATTTGAAGTTCTGCTGGTGTTTATGTTTGACCGAATAGGCAGAATAGATGATGAAACGCCGTTTGTGGTTGAATGGTTTGTCAAGCACGGAATTGAAGTGTGGAGCGTCCGCGAGGGCGAGCAGCGTTTCGATAACCATGTAGATAAGCTTACAAACTACATAAGATTCTGGCAGGCGTCGGGTGAAAGTGAAAAAACCTCAATGCGCATTAAAACCCGTATGCACCAGCTTACCCTGGACGGAATTTATACCGGCGGTCCGGTGCCGTTCGGATATAAGCTTGTAGGTACGGGAACCAAGAACCGCAAGGGCTGCGAAATTAACCGTCTTGAGATTGAAGAGGGCGAGGCTGAAATTGTTCGTATGATATTCAATAAATTCCGCTGCGACGGTTACGGTTCATATCGCATAGCTCAGATTCTTAACGATGCAAAGGTTAAAACGCATAACGGCAGTAAATTCCAAAGCAATTCAATATTAAGAATTCTTCACAACAAAATCTACATAGGCTACCTTGTTTCGGGCGACGCTGTATCGCCGTATATTCCCGAGCTACATATTATAGATAGTGAGGAATATGAGTCGGTTCAGTTTATTTTGAATCAGAGAAGCCGCAAGGACGAGGAAAAGCGTCAGATTGCTATGAACACTAAGGGCAAAGCAATGCTTTCGGGTAATGTATTCTGCGCCCATTGCGGACACAGACTTACGACTATTTGTTATAAGGACAGATATGAGCGCAGGGACGGCACGGTAAATGAAACCGTTGTTATTAAATATTCCTGCTACCATAAAAGCAGAAAACTTTGCGAGTGCGACGGCGCTACAACTTACCGTGCGGATCAGGTTGACGCGATTGTTTCGGAGTTTATGAGGAATTTATTTGAGATGCTAAAAAGCTCACCGGACGAAGAGCTGCTTGAAAGAGCGTTTAGGAGGCAAAACGATGCCGACAGAGCCAATCGGAAAAAGGCTGAGCAGGATTTGCAGAAGTCCTGTGTGCAGCTTGAGGAGTTACAGCTTGAAATCGGCAGAAGTCTGACAGGTGACAGCATTTTCTCAAAAGCCGACCTTTCAACCGCAATCCAAAGCTTAAAGCTGCATATTGATGAGTATAAAAAGCAACTTTCGGAGTTTGAGGTTAAGGAAGAACAGGGAAAGGATGCGCTCGAAAAATTCAGACCCGCTTTCAGCAGATTTAAAAGCTGGGCGGATGAGTTTGATAATGCAACGCTGGAGCAAAAGAAGATGATAGCCGGTCAGCTTTTTAAACGGGTAGAAGTAGGACGAAACTATAAGATACATATTGTAATGAATATGACTTACAGACAGTTCTGCGAGCAATGGCAGGAAACTCCGGAGCTTTCGGCGGTGTAAAAAACGCTTGACATTCTACGGGTGCTAATGTATAATAGCAAAGTGATATAATTTATTATTTATAAGAGCAATAATAAATTATCTTAGCGCTGGTAGGAACACTCTTTTCGACTGAACTAAATGGGCAGAAAACAGCGATATCGGAAACAAGCCTTTCCGGTATGTATATGCTACGAATGGTAGAGCATGCGGCTGTTAACCGCAGGGTCGTAGGTTCGAGTCCTACAATAGGCGCCATGAAAGCATGAAGAAAAAGATGCATGCCGTGAAACCCCGATAAATTCGGGGTTTTTCGCGTTTTTTGGAAAGATTTTTTAATGATAGTTTTATAGATGCAAACGGCACTTTTTCAGCATTTTTTTGACTCGAACCTACGAAAGCCCTTTTACCGACATTTTTTCACGAATTATATATGTTTTTATAATCCGACCGATAGAACTAAAAAAATCTATCGGTCTTTTTTGTTTTTCAGGCTGTGCCTATTTTAAGATGCAGCCTTTTATTATATCTGTAAAAGAAAGCGAGGATCAAAATGAAAAAATGTACCGACTTAAATTCAGTAAAAGATATTGCAGGGTGTCTTTTGTATACCGATGTTCACAAAGTTGAAAATTATCCGTTTTTGGTTAAACACCCGTTTACGGATTCTGCCTTTGCAGCCATAGCAAAAAATCCGGAGAAGGTTACGGAAAACAAGGTAATAAATATTCTCGAAGGCGAAAACAACCTTAACCGCTGGCGGGAATATGTAGCCGAACGGATAGATTCGGCTGAGAGTGCAAATGAAATATATTGCCGCATAACAAAACCGTATAGGCTGACATTTATGAAATATGCAGGACAATATCTTTCGGAAAAAGATTTTGCCGAAATGCTGAGCTCGGCTTGGATTACTTCCGAAAATCCCAACAGCGATGCCAATGTAAGCCAATCGGAGCTGCTGCGGATGTTCAGGAGCGCAGACAAATTCCTGCTTATGACAGCCGAAGAAAGAAAACGGCTGGACGAACTTGACGATCCGGTTACGGTATACCGAGGGGTAACGCCGTATAACGCGAAATCCGTAAAGGCAATGTCTTGGACATTGGATTACGAAAAGGCTTTGTGGTTTGCAAAACGCTTTGATTCGGACGGAACGGTATATACCGCCGAAATAGAAAAATCAAATATACTTGCGTTATTTGACGGCAGGGATGAATCGGAAATAGTTGTTGAACCCGCATATCTTTTAAATATTGAAGAATATGAGGAAGAAAATATCGGGTTTTTATTGACATAACAGGAGGGAAAAATATGTTACAAAAGGAATTGATTAAACTGCTCAAAGGTAAGTATGAAACCAAGATGGATGACAAAGGATGGCTGAATGTCTCCTCAGACGGCATCCCTCTTTGCCGAGTGAAATACAACGGCAACTGCATTATAAACGACGATGAAAATTTGTCGGATGAATACCGTGAAAAAATTGCGGATATACAGGATGAAGTGCTGACGGTTCGGGAATATATAGGACTTTACGAACGCGCACCGCAGATGAAGGCAGAGGGCGTTACTGAATACAAACAGCTTGCTTCTTTCGGAGATACTGTATTGGCGGCAGCATACAGTGAAAATAACGGATTTATGTTTGTTACATGGCAGCAAAGCAATGACGGCAGCTCGGTGTGTTGGGGAGATTACACAACTAACTACGAATGTGCTAAAGAAACATTCGCCATGCGTTCGGGGCTTATAAGCGAACACAGGCTGTTTACCGAGAAAGAATCGGCAGACCTTTATCGCTGTGTGGATTTCGCAATAGCCAACTGCGAAACGCTGACCTATGAGCAGGAACGGCAGTTGGATAACCTCCGAGAAAAGCTTACGGACGGATATCCCTCCCTTGAAGCCGAGTCGCCGACCTTTGAACAGACGGCAGCCCCGCAACAAAATATGTAGTACGATCAATCGCCCTTCGGTCACACAAAAACCGGAGGGCTTTTTTTATTTCACCGTAAGGAGCAGAGCCATGACAATATTTTCAGAAGAACCCCACAGCAGACAAATGGAACGGCTTATGACCGCAGTGCCGAATTTCAAGCCGCGCGGCGTCGGTTTCCGTTTTGCGGAAACGCAAATTACCGTGATTACCGCTGCAATGCCCGAAATATTGACGGCTGCCATGCGGCAGATACGCTGTCCGCCATTCTTAAAAAGATTTAACGAGTATATAGAAAGTGAGGAAAGCATTATGACATTTTCAAACGAGAAACATATGGCAATGTTTGCGCTTGCCGTGAAAAATGCCGAGAGAGAAAATTATGCGCTGCTGTCGGCGATATATCTGCTTACTGCGGATATAAGACTGTGGAATTGCTGCAAGCACCATATAAATAACGGCTGTATATTTTTTGAAAATATTAAGCTGCGGAATTGCTCTGAAAGGGCATATACGCTTTATTGCGCGGCAAAGGATCTGACACTCGGAACAAAGCATATAACCATATCCGATTTAGCGGATATAAAGCTTGTGCCGCCGGTGCTGTTCAGAATTATTTGCAACGCTATGGCGATACGCCGTTTCGGGCTTGCCGCTGTTAAGCTGTAAGGAGTGAAAAAACCATGATAAAACTAAAAATCAAATACGGTAATGAGTCTACCGACATCCGCTTTCCCTGTAAGGAAACGGAAATGAGCGCTGCACTTGAAAGAATCCACGCCGAGGATGTTACGCCGCTTGAATTGTATGTGTCTGGGGTGGTGTTCCCCGAAGAACTTAACTTTCTTCAAGACCGATTCGTCAACCTCGATGAAGTCAACTTCCTCGGAAAGCGTATGGACGGTTTCTTCGGCGATGAGGAATATCAGTTCTATGAGGCGATGAAATCAGAGGGCTTTGATACCTTGCCCGACCTTATAAATCTGAGCTTCAACCTCAACCGTTATCCGCTTATTCGGGACATAAGCGATATGGGCAAGATCGGCAGAGAGTATCTGCTCACGGTCAAGGGCTGTCTGCCTGCCGATGATGGGGACGATCCGAAATATGCAAAGCTTGGACGAGAACTGATTCAATCCGGCAAGGGCGTTTTTACCGAACATGGCTTACTGTTTGTTGATGAAAGCGCTCCGTTTCAAAAGCTGTATGACGGACAGGTCTTTCCGCCGTATGTGTATGAGGAAATGCTTTGCTTTTTGCGGGCTGAGTACAACGGAAAAACCGAATTCCTGTATTTGCCCTGCGAGGAAGAAGCCATCAACAAAGCATTTGCCCGACTCGGCGCACCCACACCGGATGATGTGGAGCTCTCTTGGGAGGACATTTGCATTGAAAGTGAAAAATGGACGGAACGCTTCAAGGAGATCGCCGCCGAGGAAGGTGTTTACGAACTGAATCGCCTTGCAGCCGCCGTTAACAGTGCCGATATGGATATGGAAAAGCTGTGGGCGGTTGCCGAATACGCAGAAGCCGAGGACGCCAAGCAGCTCTCGCGGCTTGCTGAAAATCTTGATTGTTTTACCTTTATTGTAGGTGCGAGCAATTATGAGGAAGTCGGAATATATGTAACGGAGAATAATGAGAATTTCAGTGTGAATCCATCCGTAGAAAAGTTCTTCGATTACAAAGCCTTTGGAAAGTATATCGGCGATGCATACTACGGCGAATTTGTCGACGGCGGCTTCATCTATAACGACACCGATACAAGCCTGCTCGACATTTTATATCAGGACAAGCCTATGACGATGGGAGAAATTTGAATATGATAACCGCAATTATACGGAATAAAGATAATACACTTGTTTTGGATTTTCCTTGCGACATTTATAGTGTTTACACAAAGCTGCAATCTATCGGCATTGCGAAGTCACCGAAACAGATTCCGTTGACGGACAACGAAGACGAGGATATAGGCGTAAAGCTGTATAGTGAGAGCGACTTCGGTCAGCATCTGCTCATCACGCTGAACGAGAAAAACACCGTAGCCGACGCCAATATGCTGACGCTTGTAGTTCGGGCGGCAAGCGAGGACATCAAGGAGGAACTGGAACAGAATGTCCTCTACGACCAGTACGACTCAATGGACGAGGTAGTCGCCGCTGTCCGCCAAATGACGCAGGATGCCGGTCCCGTAAAGGCTGTGTTCTTCTGTCCTCTTGTCGGGAACATTGACGAGGGCGACGGGGATATGTTCACGGTCGGAGATTCGTACCTTGCCGACAGCGCAAACAAAATTGCCGACGCATTAAGGGAATACACCGCAAATGACGAAAACGATATGGCAGCATACTACAACGAGGATGACGCCGTGAGCGAAAAGCTGACCTCGGCTGTATGGTCGGTAGAAATGCACGGCGACAGGCTGTTTGGACGAATTGATTGCAGCCTCAAGGAAGCACTTACGGCAGAGGAAACGGAGTCTCTCCGGGACTGGCTTATGGGACAGTGCTCAGACGGTCTTTGTGAGGGCTTCGAGCAGCAGCCCATTGACACCATGGACGGTGAACTGTTCGTCTCCTTCTGGAACAGCAGCGATGACTACGCCATGATGACTGAGAGCGAGTTTGACGAATACCTGCAGCAAAATGAAATGCAGATGGGAGGGATGTAATATATGGCCTTGCTGTTTTCTGCGGTTACCGTAACCGCAGGCTATGACGAAGCGGAATTCACGGTCGGAGGAATACCGAGAGAGTACGACGACCTCGTCGGCTGGACAGCCTTTGATGACTTTATGGAAAATGTCGATGCGGAAACAGAGGTCAGCGTACACGCCGAGGTATATCTTTACGGCGGCGAGGAAACCGTGACCGCCACTCCCGAGGAGGTCGCATATCTGATGATGCGCATGGAACGGGACGACCGCTTCCTTGCCGGACATTGCGACAATATCGAGGATGTCGACTTCTCCTTTTTACGACCGCCGGAGGAATATTACGGAATGGAGATGAACTGATGACAGATAAAGCAAAACCGCCGCAGCCCATGGCGTTCAAGAACCTTGCCGAGCTGAAACGGTATATTAAACTCGACACGGAATTCAAAGCGACAAGACACAAATACCACCCCGACATCGTTGGGCTGACCCGTGTGGTGACAAAGGTGCAGACCAACGGCTTTTATTCGAAAATCAAGGATGAGCCAAACCATCGATTCTCCGACTGCAATGGAGGCAAAGGCTTTTTCACTGAGTTCGGCAAGGCCGGCGGATATATCTTTGACGGCACTGCGGTTAAGGTGTTGGACAAGCGCGGTGAAAACGGCGTTATTTACGAATTGGAATTTTACAGAGAAAACACGGAGGAAAATAAAGTGAACGAATATGACCGCCTGTACAGACAGGCACAGAGGTACAGAGAAATGTATCCCGAAGGCACAAGGATCTTGCTTTTACACATGAGCGACGATCCCCGACCTGTTGAGGACAATATGCGCGGTACTGTAATAACAGTGGATGATATGTCTGCCATTCACTGCAAATTCGATAACGGCAGACAGCTCGGCATCATCCCCGGCGAGGACTCCTTCCGCAAGCTCACCGATGAGGAGCTTGCCGAGGAACAGGCCGACGGCGAGGACATGGACGAGGACAACGGCCCCGTTATGGGAATGTAGGAGGTTGCCTATTGGAACACGATATTCTTATACCGCAGCCGCAGGCAGATATGCTGCTTCGGGAAGCTGCCGAGCGTGAAGTGTCGGCAGAGGAACTGCTTGCGGAAATCATCAAAAAATATATAGAAAGGAACGAGCGCAATGGCGGATGAAAAGAAAGGCATCACCGTAAAAATCGACGCCGACCTCCATGCCGAAATCAGAGAATATCTCGAACGGCATGAAGGGATGACAATGGCTGAGTTTATCACCCTTGCGGTGGACGATGAGCTCCACCCGAAAATACAGCAGAAAGAAGGAAATAACATGGGAAATATGAGAACGATGGCATTTCAGGTACCGGAGGAACTGTTTCAGAGAATCAAGGACTACCTGCACCGCAACAATATGAGTCAGAAGGAATTCGTTCTCGGACTTATTGAAACCGAGCTCGACCGAGAGCAGGCCGAGCGTGAGAGACAAATTGACGCCGAAAGCCCCACAGAGGATACCTGCGAGGAAGCGGACGAGGAAGCCGCAGAAAACGGCTTTGCGGGCGAATGTGAGGGCGACAACAGCGCCGATGAGGAAACCGAGGATGAGGACGAATCCGAGGGCTTCGGTATGACGATGTAAGGAAAGTGAGGCGGAACGAAAAAAACAACGGTATCGGTCGGATGACCTATGCCGATCAAGGTTTTGGATATGTTCTGCGGAATGAGCGCATTCCGCACCGCCGCCGAGCAAATCGGCGGTTTTTCTTTTGTGGGCTACTGCGACAACGATCCCACCGCCGTCGCAGCCTACCGCACTTTATACAAAACGGAAGGAGAATATTTCTGTAATGACGCAAGAGCAGTCAACACCGATGAAATCCCTGATTTTGACCTTCTTGTCGGCGGTTTCCCGTGCGTCGCCTTCAGCGCTGCCGGAGCAAGAAGGGCTTTCGACGATCCACGGGGAACTCTCTTCTTTGAGCTTTCCCGAATACTTGCAGCGAAACACCCTGCATATTTCGTGTTTGAGAATGTACCCCCGATCCGCACGATTTGCGAAGGCCGGGTTTTTACCGCGATCCTCAGTGAGCTATCTCGATTGGGGTATCTGTGCGAATGGCAATGTATTGACGGCGCGGCTTACCTTCCCCAAACTCGACGGCGCGTGTTCCTTGTCGGATATCTTGATCCCCGATGTGCCGGAGAAATACTACCTATCGAGAGAAAAGGCGGAAAAACTCTTTCCGAACTCACAGATCATCAGCCTCAGGGAAAACGCGTCTACGGCGCAACCGGATCAGCCATAACGCAAACGGCATCCTGCGGCGGTTTTGGCGGAAGGACCGGTTTGTATTTAGTGGATTACAATGAAAATTCAAAATTCACCGATACGGAACGGTGTATCACCGCCCGTCAGGATTCGGGTATGAGTCACCGTAAGGGCGAACATTCCGCCGTATTTTTCGAGTATGACGGTGTTTATCCCGTCATCAATCCCGACCGGGAAACCGTCCGGCAGAACGGTCCGCGATTTCGCCCAAACGGGGCTCCGTCTTATTGCCTTACCGTGGTGGATCGCCACGGTATATTTCACCGCGGATGGATTCGGAAGTTGCATCCGCAGGAGTGTTTCCGGCTTATGGGATTTTCCGACGCACAGTTTTATAAATTGCGAAACGAACTCGGACTGTCCGACAGTAAGCTGTATAAGCTGGCCGGCAACAGTATTATGGTGCCCGTACTGGTGGATATTCTCTCCCGTCTCAAGGCAGTAAGTGAAAAATATAAAATTATCAAGGAGTGAAAACTATATGCCAAATCATGTGGAAAATCATATTGAATACAGTGGTGACGCCCGGCAGATCAGGACTATGCCGGAGTCAATAAAAACCGATGAGTACGGTATAGGCACGGTCGATTTCAATAAGATTATACCTATGCCGAAAAGTCTGAATATTGAGGCAGGCAGTAAAACCAACCGCGGACTCAAGGCGTATAAGGAATTTATAGATATGTATACTTTCGGGCGTTCTGCCGAGGACGCGGAAAAGGCGCTTGAAAACATCCCGATTGAAAGCGAAAACGCATTTCTTCGTCAGAGGACAGATGTGAAGCGCGACGAATGGGAGCTTGGAAAAACTGCTTGGCAGAACATTCGGCAGTACGGCGCACCTACATGGTATGAGTGGTCTGTCGCCAATTGGGGAACAAAATGGAACGCATACGGGTATGATGAATATACCGACTACAGCGGTTGTAAAGAATTGACATTTGAAACAGCTTGGTCTGCGCCGCATCCTATTATTAAAAAACTTTCGGAGCTTTTTTCTAATATATCGTTTAAGCATCAATGGGCGGATGAGGATATAGGGATGAATTGCGGAGAACGGAGTTACCTCGGCGGTGAAATTACCGATTGGTTTATTCCGGAAGGCATACAGGCAACCGAATTTGCGTTGGAAATATGGGGCTATGAACCGCCGGAGCTTGATTTGGTAAAAAACAGCACCGGAACGGACTATATAAATGTCGAAAACAAAAGCTACCGGTTAATTGAAATTTTAGGAAAACCCGCATTGTTTTCCGACGAACACATTTGCCCTGAAGATATTCCGGAAGGATTTTACTGCTATGATCTTCGCGTGAGTGATGACGGAGATTGGTTTGCGGTTGCAGAACCAAAGGTAACAGTAAATTACGGCGGCAGCATTATAACGAATGAACCGTTGGATCTCGGCGAAAGCGGATATATCCCGTTTGACGAGGACACCGAGCCGAACTTTACCGGTGAAGAACTGACTATCGGGGAATTTATGAACAGTAAATTTGAACAGGAACAAGAGATGGGGGGAATGTAATATGAAAATTGTAATGCTTATAGTCGGTCTGTTTGTAGGTAGCTGTACGACATTAACGGTAATGTCCTGCTTTATAATAAACAGATACAACGACTATGAAAGCGAGATACGAAGACTGAAAGCAAAGCTCGAAAACAAAGATAAATAAAAACATAAAAAAGCGGTATCAATCGTTCCGGAAACGAAAGATACCGCTTTTTCTTTATAACGGTTGACCGCCTCAAAGTGAGGTGATCGAAATAAAATCCCCCGTAACCTGGATAGGAAATAAAACAAATATTCTGCATATCCTTTACGCCCTGTTCCCCATAGGCTGTGACCGCTATGTTGAGCCGTTCGGCGGATCGGGTGCCGTGCTGCTCGGAAAGCCTGTGCCGGATAAATTCGAGGTCTTCAACGATTACAACCACAACCTCGTCAATCTGTTCCGCTATATGCGCGATAGACCGATGGAATTTATCCGTGAACTCGGATTTTTAAGTCTTAATTCCCGCGACGATTTCGCTGTGCTTAAAAAATTCTTTGAGAAAGAGGAATTTACAGAGGAATACCTAAAGGCACAGCTTGATCTGACCGAAATAATGCTGCCCGAAGTGACCGCCAAGGAAGTGCGGACGCTGTATTCGGCGGCAAGAAACGACCACGACCTACGCCGTGCGGTTATGTTTCTCAAACTCATCCGTTACAGCTATTCAAGCAGCTGCAAATCCTTTGCCTGTCAGCCGTTTTCGCTGCGTACACTTTTTACGCTTGTGCAGGACTTCGCAAAGCGGTGCGAAAATGTGGTTATAGAAAATCAGGACTTTGAAACCCTTATAAAACACTACGACAGACCCACAACATTTATTTATTGCGACCCGCCGTATTATACAAGCGAATATGTGTACGACTGCGGATTCACTTGGGAGGATCATATAAGGCTGTATCACGCCCTTGCGGGTATGAAAGGCAAGTTTCTGCTGTCATACAACGACTGCCCCGAAATCAGGGAGTTATATAAGGAATATAACTTTTTCGATTTCAAGCGCGTTCACAGTATGGTGCAGAAATATGAGGCGGGAAAGGAATTCCCCGAGCTGCTTATAGCCAACTATGACCTGTTTGAACGGGAACGGCAGAAACCGTATCAACTGACGCTGTTTGACTCTATAAACAAGCCTGTTGACTACGAAAAAATATTAAAGGAGAACATTATATGCAGAATGAAAAGATAAAAGACAAAGAAACCGTTATGATTCCCGTGCCTGCAGAACTGCTGCTCGAAGCCGGGATATATGAGGGCGACCCGATGCAGATGTACGCAGACGGACATAAAATAATTATTCAGAATATCGATGACGCAAAAGATTTTGTCTGCGATAACGATTGTGAAAACTGCCCCATTGCAGAAACCGACTGTGACGGTGACTGCGAGGGCTGCCCCTGTAATAATAACTGCGATGAAAGCGAGGCGAACTGATATGACAAAGCTGTACCGTATTCTCGGAAAACGCGGAAGAATTACTATCCCGTTTGAAATAAGGCAGCGGGTCGGATTTTCATATAACGATGTGCTGTCCTTCACCGAATCGCCGGACGGCAGAACCGTAACAGTTAAGCGTGAGAAGATATGCGATAACTGTTCCGGCACAAAAGAAGCGGTAAAGGACAACGAAATGACGCTTGAAGATTTCCTCGACAGCCTATCTGCCGAGCAGCAGCGCGTGGCGCTTGTACATTTGTCCGTAAAATGGGCGGAAAATAAAGAAAAATAAAAATTTCTCTGGACTTTCCGTGAAAAATCTGTATTGTATAGGTAGAGGTGATGTGAATGAAAAAACGGGAAATACTTATTGCGGTAATAATTGCGTTAGGTCTTGCGGGGTGCAGGGCAGAAAAAGATAACATCAGCAGCGTGCCGGTAAATACCGAAAGCAGTATAACCGAAACGGTATCCGATATATCAGAAACCCCTGCCGACGCATCAAGCAATAAAACCGCGGAAATAACGGAAAAACCGGAAAGCAGCGCGCCAACGGAGAGCATCAATAGAAATAATCCCACGGAAAGTATAAAGCAAAACAATAGTAAGCCTGCCAATTCGGAAAAAACGAAAACACCGGAGCCGGAATCAGGTAAGACCGAAAGCGAAAAACCGCCCGCCCCGACAGAATCGGTCAGTAAACCGGAGGAAATACAGATACCGAGCGAATCATCCGAACCCGAAAAGCAAGAGCCGGAGTTTAACATAGATTACTATATTAAATTGGCGCAGGAATATGCGGTAAAGTCGGGCTTAAAGCTCGACCAGCAAGCGAAATACTGTTGGGATAACCCTATAGCCGCAGGCAAAACCTGCAAATATACCGAGCGGGATATTAAAAGCTATATAGACAGATATGCAAGGTTACCCGAAATAACCGTGGTGTGGATATGGGCAGAGGAAAACGGCAATGATTACGAAATATATATAGGCTACGCATAATAAGGTTTAAATTACAGTTTTAAGCATCCGATTAGAAAAGATCGGGTGCTTTTTTATTTGGAGGAACAACTATGAAAAAAGATATTTTTAAGAGGATTTTGTCCGTCATTATAGCGGTCATTTTATGCACGGGTATGCTCGGCGGCTTTTCCGCTTTTGCGGCAGGCGAGCAGGTCGAGAATTACCAGTTGGCATTCCCGCGCAGGGGAGATGTAAATTACAGCGATAAATGGGGTCACGGCAAGCTCAAACATATGAACGGATGGTTTTCGGATGAGGCTAAATACAATACGGTATTCACAATAGGCTCATACAGCGGACCTACCTGCTACTGCATTGAACCGGGAACGCCGATAGAGAATAAATATAAGCTCACAAGCCGCGACGAAAGCTATTGGGATAACTTCCCGTCCGAATATAACCATACTATCACCGTGCCGGATATTAAGATATTTATAGGCAGAATAATGCAGTACGGTTATACGGGTAATGTATCAATAAACTGGCGTACCCAAAACGAGGCGGACGCGGACAGCTTTTCGCTGTACTATGCAACCCAGCTCCTTATATGGGAAACCGTGGTAGGTGAAAGGGATAGTGATTTTAATCATATAACGCCTGTCGGCTGCAATGCGATTCTGGATAAAATAGGGGCGGAGCATCCTATGAAAGGCAGAATAATGTTGCACTACAATAACATTGTAGAGGGAGTTAAAACCCATATGACAACGCCGAGCTTTTGCAGTAAAACTCCGTCAGGCGGGGAAACAAGGGAGCTTAAATGGGACGGCTCACAGTATACCGCAACATTCACGGATACAAACAATATCCTGCAAAGATTCAGCTTTTCGGCGGATAACGGTTACACCTGCCGCGTGGCAGGCAATACCCTTACGGTAAGCGGCACGGCAGCGCCCAAAGGTACGGTTACGGTAACGGCGGTAAAAAACACGGCGGGCAGAAAAGGCATTATAGTATGGGGCGACGGTATAGTAAATCCGGGCGTGGGTCAGCAGGATCTTGTGACCTACGCCGCAACGGTAAGAGACCCGGTAACCGCGTTTTTAAGACTGCGGGTAAGCACCGGAAATATTAAGATAGTGAAAACAAGCGAGGACGGCAAGGTAGACGGCATTACATTCCGCATTAAGGGAAACGGCGTAGATAAAACGGTTAAAACCGCAAACGGCGGCAGTATTACGGCGGATAACTTAGCGCCGGGCGAATATACCGTAACGGAAGAAACGCCTGAGGAATATGCGGAGCGCGAGGCACAGCACATTACCGTTACAAGCGGACAGACGGCAACCGTCAGCTTTAATAACACGCTTAAAAAGTTTAAGTTAACCGTAATAAAGGCAGACGCCGAGCAGGGCGCGGCACAGGGAAACGCATCGCTTGCGGGGGCTGAGTACGGCATATATAAGGGCAATCAGCTTATAGATACCTATACGACCGACGCGGACGGCGGGTTCACCACCAAATATTATGTATGCGGAAACGATTGGTCGCTTAAAGAGCTTACGGCGGGCGAGGGTTATCTTGTAACCAAGGGCAGCGAACACATAGGCGCAGAGCCTAAGAATTATACCGCCGAGTATAACGGCATTTCCTTGAATGTTAAGGAAACGGTTAAAAAGGGCAGGATTACAATAATAAAGCATTCGGACGACGGCAGCACAAAAATAGAAACGCCGGAAAAGGGCGCGGAGTTTGAGGTATTTTTAAAGTCGGCAGGCAGTTATGCGAGCGCTAAAGAAACCGAACGGGATACACTTGTCTGCGATAAAAACGGCTTTGCCGAAACCAAACCCCTGCCTTACGGCGAATATACCGTAAAGCAGACTAAGGGACAAAGCGGCAGAGAACATATAGCTCCATTTAATGTGTTTATCCGTGAGGACGGCGAAACCTACCGATTTTTAATAAATAATGCGGTTTTTAAGTCAGCGGTAGAGATAGTTAAAAAGGACGCGGAAACAGGGAAAATAATCACTGCGGCGGGTATAGGCTTTAAAGTAAGAAATACCGATACGGGCAACTTTGTGGTGCAGCATATAACCTACCCGACGCCTGCGGATATAGATACCTATTATACGGATATTACAGGCAAACTTATGCTGCCCGAAAAGCTGCCGTACGGTAATTACGAAATTACAGAGCAATGCACGGCATACGGGTATGTGCTGAACACCGAGCCTGTGGCATTTAAAATTGACGTCAGTAAAACGGTAGTAACCGTTGAAAAGCGCAATATGCCGCAGAAAGGTATTATCCGGTTACAGAAAAACGGCGAAGTGTTTGCAAGCGTTAATAAGTCTGACGGTGTGTACCAACCCGTTTTTGCAAACAAGGGTCTTGCGGGCGCGGTTTATGAGATTACCGCCGCCGAGGATATTATAACGCCTGACGGCACGCTCCGTTATGCAAAGGGAACGGCAGCAGATACCGTTACAACGGACAAAAAAGGCAATGCGGAAAGCAGACCGCTGTATCTCGGAAAATACACCGTAAGAGAAATAAAGGCGCCTTATGGTATGGTGTTAAATGACGAAGTGAAATCTGTTGAATTGACCTATGCCGGAGAAACCGTAGAGATGACCGAAACGGCGATAGAATTATATAACGAGCGCCAAAAGGCAATGCTTTCACTTGAAAAGCTGCTTGAAAAAGATAGTGCTTTCGATATAGGAGAAAACGGCGAAATTCTATCGGTGCAGTTCGGACTGTATGCGGCAGAGGAAATGACCGCGGCGGACGGCTCGGTTATCCCGACAGACGCTCTGCTTGAAACCGCAGGCTGCGATGAGAACGGCAAGCTGACCTTTAAAACAGATATTCCCGTAGGCGCAAGGCTCTATGTAAAGGAAATTGCAACAAACGAAAAAAATATTCTGACGGATGAAAAATATCCTCTTTCATTTGAGTATGCAGGACAGGAAACCGCACTTGTGAAAATAAGTGTGAATGACGGCGAAGCCATTAAAAACAATATCCTTTATGGCTCTGTAAAGGGTTTAAAATTCGACCGTGAAACCGAAAGTATAATTGCAGGCGCGGTATTCGGGCTTTTCCGCAGTAATGAAACCGAATTTACCTATACGAATGCGATTTTAACCGCCGAATCAGATAAGGACGGTATTTTTACATTCGGCAGTGTTCCTTACGGCAGTTGGATAATTAAGGAGCTTAAACCCGCAAACGGGTACTTGCCGAACGATGAAATTTATCCCGTTTTAATAAATAAGAACGGACAGGAAATAGAAATTAAGGTTGTAAATAACCGCGTCCCGGAAATCCGTACAAAGGCCGCCGTAAACGGTGAGAAAACCGCTGTTGCGGACGGTGAAATAACGGTTGCGGATACTGTATATTATAGTCACTTCATACCAGGCAGGGAATACACCGTAAAGGGCATACTTATGGATAAATCCACAGGTGCGGCGCTGCTTGTAAACGGAAAAGAAATTACCGCCGAGATAACCTTTACACCCGAAAAAGCGGAGGGAGAAATAATTGTCCGCTATACCTTTGATGGCAAAGGTATAAACCGTAAAACGGATATTGTGGTTTTTGAAGCCTTGTACTGTAACGGAGAGGAGCTTGCGGTTCATGCGGATATTGAGGACGCAGAGCAGACCGTAACGCTTACCGTGCCTCCCGCGCCGTATATTCCCGCCCCGAAAACGGGGGACAGCTCAAAGCTCGGCTTTTGGATAGGTCTTGCCGCCGTTGCGCTCGGCGGAGTTATATCCGCAGGCATTATCCGTATTAAATCTCGAAAGGATGACGACGAATGATGAAGCGCGTGTATATCTGCGCTCCTCTCGGCGGAAATACGGAAGAAAACCTTAAAAAAGTAAGACGGTACACCGAATATGCTTTAAGGTGCGGTACGGCTCCGGTCGTGCCGCATTTTTACGCGGAGTGCCTTGACGACGCAAAGCCCGCGGAACGGGAAATGGGTATATCGGCAGGACTTGCGCTTTTATGGCTCAGCGATGAAATGTGGATATTCGGGGATACCGTTACAAGCGGTATGCAGAATGAAATACAGTTCTGCAGAAACCTCAATATCCGCGTCCGTAATGTGTCAGACGAAGAAATTATGAAAGTAATCGGAGGTGAAAAATATGATTAAGAAAACGGCAAAAGTCCTTTTCTGTGTTTTGCTTGCGGCGGCGGTTTTGTCCGTATTTTCGGTAACCGTATTTGCAGCGGGCGATGTGGCGGGAGCTATTGAGAATACATGGAACGCAGCCAAGGGTCAGATTCAGACTGTCGTTAATAATGTGGTCTTTCCCGTGTGCGATATGATACTCGCAATTCTGTTCTTTGTAAAGGTCGGAACAGCGTATTTCGATTATAGGAAGCATGGACAGTTTGAATTTGCGGCGCCTTGTATCCTTTTTGCCTGCCTTATTTTCTGCCTTACCGCACCGCTGTATATATGGTCTGTTATTTGAGTTTATTTATCTGGACTTTCCGCAAAATATGTGGTATGTTGTTGTGCTTGAAGAAAGGAGATGATTCGGGTGAAATTTTTTGAGGAACTGTTTTCGGGTCAGCTGCACCCAATAGAGGAGGTAACATCCAACAACCCGGAATACAAGCTTAAAGCTAAAGAATTGGCGCTGTATTCCGCAAGGCTTGAAGGTGCGCTGACAGAGGAACAAAAGGAACTGCTTTGGCAGTACAGGGATACTCATTCGGATATAACGAATATTCTGCAGACCGAGGCATACCGGATAGGCGTTATACACGGAATGAAAATGAAAGAAGAACTTGAACCGCCGGACCGATGATCCGGCGGAACTTTTCGGAGGTGAAATATTCTGAATTGGTTAAACGACCTTTTTGCCGGACTGAGTGAAAAAATGTCCGGCTTTATTTTTGATAAAATGCTGCAATGGATATATCTTTCGGTATACAGCGCCGTTGCGGAATTTTTTGAGCTTATGGGAAATATGGGCGCGGATATGTTCGGGCTTGAATGGGTAAAGGCGACGGTAAAGCTGTTCGGGCTTTTCGGGTGGTCTTTGTTCGCTGCGGGAACGGTTGTCGCCGTCTTTGATACCGCAATAGAGTACCAGTGCGGAAAGGCGAATGTTAAGACTGCCGCGCTTAATATTTTAAAGGGCTTTTTTGCCTGCTCCCTTATAGGCGTACTGCCTGTGGAACTGTATAAGTTCTGCATAACACTGCAAAACATATTTTCGCGGGATTTAGCCGCATTAGCTGCCGGAACTAAAAGCACGGGACTGTCTGAGCTTAGCTTATCCGCGCTGACAAATTTCTTCTTAACGGACATAGAGGCTAACATAAGTCTTTTCAATACGCTGTCATTGGTCGCGTTCGCATATTGTATTATAAAGGTGTTTTTCGCCAACATAAAGCGCGGCGGAATATTGCTTATACAAATGTCGGTAGGCGCGCTGTATATGTTCAGCGTACCGAGGGGATATGCGGACGGCTTTAATCAGTGGTGCAAGCAGGTAATAGCCATCTGCCTTACAGCGTTTTTGCAGACAACCTTGCTCTACCTCGGACTTATAACCTTTTCGTCAAATATGCTGATGGGGCTCGGAATTATGCTTGCGGCGGACGAAGTGCCGAAGATAGCGCAGACCTTCGGGCTTGACAGCTCCGTAAGGGTAAATATGATGAATGTGGTTCACGCCACGACTACGGCGGTAAATCTTACCCGCAGCGTGGCGAGGGCTGTTTGAAAGCAGGGAGTATTATGGAATATTACAAAGAGGCAAACAAATTTTCAAAGAAATACGGTATGGACGCTTTTAAAATAATTGCCGCATATGAGGACGCGGCGGATATTCCGCAAAACGAGCAGTATGCCGGCTGGTACGGAGATTACGGTATATTTGAGCCGTCGTTAAACGAGTATATGACCTATGATAAGCTCATCACCCGTTACAATGCCGGGCTTAAATACCTCGGAATTATCCATGAACAGGCAAAAGCAGTATGCAGTCAATTCCTTTCAGATCAGCTTGCGGAGCATATCCGTGAGCAACTGAGCAACCATAACGCCGACGCGGAATACCGACCGGTATCTGTTATTACAAAAATGGATACGCCGGAATTTACAAAAGAAATGCTCGAAGTCGACCGGGATATGGAAGTCGACTGTGACATATGCAGCGAGATAACCGTAGTTTTCAGGTGTTGGTTTGACGCAGACAAGAAATTCGCATTGCACATAAATGATATGGATGATGTATGGCTCAATATGTACGGGAAATATGACCCATATGCCGATACACTGCGCATTGAATGTGAAATAGATAAGCTCGATGGCTGCGTGTATTTTGATTATGTCCCGACTGATGCGGAATCAAAGCTCATAAAGGATATGATAACGCAGAAAATCCGCGAGGAATATTGTCAGACGCCGCAGGAGTTCTGTGAGGAATCAAGAAATATTGAGAACGGGGGAATAACGCAATGACGAGATATATCTACCCGCAGAACCTCAAAGCCACCGCTAACCTCTGGCTTTGGAGTATGCGGGACTTTGTGATTTTGGCGATAGCGGTGCTTTTGTCCGCCGTAATATTAGTGCAGCTTAAAACGGTTATGCCCGCCGCAGTAACGCTTTGTTACGGCTTTCTTACTATTCGCATGGACGATACCACCGTGCTTGACTTTATACGTTACGCCGTGAAATACCTTATATCTACACAGCAATATTTTGAATGGAGGTAACGACAATGAAACAGCAGAAAAAAGGCCGTTCGGTGCAGGAGCTTATCGGCATTAAGACCTTTACGAAATACGGGCTTATGACCGGCAGGGGAGAACTGCTATTTTTCCGTGTGGCTCCCACCAATATATCGGTGCTGTCGCATGCAAATATTGAAGTGAAAATACGCCGCCTTATGATGGTGCTGTCAGCTCTGCCGGATATTGAGATAGTCTGCACCGATTCGTCCGAATGTTTCGACGATAATAAAGCCTATCTGACCGTTCGGCTTGAAGCCGAGGAAAACGGCAGGGTGAAGAAGCTCATAAAAAAAGACATCGACTTTCTCGATATCATTCAGGTAGAAATGGCGACCGCCCGTCAGTTTTTCTTTGTTGCAAGGCTCAAAGGACAGAAAGAAAAGCAGGTATTTGAGACCGCAAACCGCATTGAGAGCAAAATCTCCGGCGAGGGCTTTGAGGTGCATAGACTTAAAAAGCCGGAAATTAAACGGATTTTAGCGTTATACTTTGACGGAAGTATGCAGGGAGATACAATTCCGGATATTGACGGGGAGCAGTATTTTCAAATTTGAATTGATTTTTATATATGCAATGTGATAAAATATCTTTAATGAGAAAAGGGGGCAATAAGCTTGAAATGCACCTTTATGCATAAGCGTATTCCGGTTGCCGAAATCGAAGTGGATAACGCTGCGGGTTTTATACTGAAAATATATAAGATATATGCTCCGGAGCATTTGCCTGTCGGCGTGTCGTTTAAGGACGGTGCTGCCGACCGTGCAGCCTTAAACGATTGGTGGACCGACCGCTCAATTCCGGCAAGCCGCTCGGGGATAAGAGAAGCGCTTGAAACCTTGCAGATACCGAGCACGAAAATGCTGCTTGTCCGCTGCTACGGACTGAGCCTTTCCGACCAATATTGGATATGCCCCGACGGATCTGGTCTTAATTGGGACGAAGTGAATTTCTTCAATAACGATTTTTCCGACGATATAGGCGACATACTGTTCGGTGGAAAAAGGAAAACGGGCGCGCTTAATTTCAGCACGCCGGACAGCACCTCGGACGGTAATCTGAAAAAGCGTTGGAAAATAATAAACGGAAAGCGCTGCCTTATCAAAGGCGGGAGCAATCCGTTCAGACAGCAGCCGTTTAATGAGGTTATAGCGGCAAAAATAATGGAGCGTTTAAGCATCCCGCATATTCCGTACACGCTGATGTGGGATAACGGCGCGCCGTATTCCGTTTGCGAGGACTTTATAGACGAAACCACGGAGCTTATACCCGCATGGCGCATATTGCAGACAAAGAAGAAAAGTAATAATACCTCGGTATATACGCATTTCAAAGAGTGCTGTGAGGCTCTCGGAATAAAGGGCGTCGTCCCGTTTCTTGACCGTATGATAGTTCTGGATTACATTATTGCGAATGAAGACAGACACCTTAATAACTTCGGAGCAATCAGAAATGCCGAAACGCTTGAATGGATAGGAATGGCACCGATATATGACAGCGGTTCTTCACTCGGCTATGATAAAATTCCGGCAAAGATACACTCTGGCAGAGATGTTGTTTGCAAGCCGTTTAAAAATCACCACAGTGAGCAGTTAAAGTTAGTTTCGGATTTCGGGTGGATAGATTTTGAAAGCCTTTCGGATGTGGGCGGGGTTATAAAAGAGATTCTTTCATCGGACGGCGCAGAGGAATATATTGACGACAGCCGGATAAACGCAATAAACGACGGGGTTAAAAAAAGAATTGAAACGCTGCGGCAGTTGGCTCTCTCCGAGCGCCCGGTTCAGGCGGATACCGCAGAGGATGATGTGGCGGAGGATATAGCCGAAGATTATACAATGAATATGCTGTGAAAAAATCGGTCGCTAAACATACTCAGCGGCTGATTTTTTACGGCAGAAAGTAAAACAGGCGGCCGAGAAATTTATAAAGCAAACAGATAACCTCTTGACTTGTAGGTTATCTGCGGGGTATAAGAAGGTGCGCCGGTTCGGTGTAAGTGATATGTCCAAACGAGGGGGAAAATATTGTGTATGAAACCAAGATTGTTTACGGCGACGATCTGCGCAAAATGGTTAAAACCGTAAAGGATTTAAAAAAACGCGATTGTTTCGGCAGAATTGAAAAATTTTTGCACGGTACAGACAGAACGCGTGTATGCGCTCTTTACGGTTTGAAAAGAACGGGAAAAACAACGCTGCTGTTGCAGACTATTGCAGAAATGTCTGAAGAAGAATTCAGCAAATGCTTTTATGCAAAAATGAACACCGAAAACACAATGGCTCAAATTACGCGGGATTTAGAGAAGATGTTTGATAACGGCTATCGTTACGCCTTTATTGATGAAATTACCCTTATGAAAGACTTTATTGATTCCGCCGCACTTTTTTCGGATATCTATTCTATGATGGGTATGAAAATTGTTCTTTCCGGCAAAGATTCTCTCGGCTTCTGGCTTGCGCGGGATAACGAGCTGTATGACCGTGTGCGTATGATTCATACAACATTTATTCCGTTCAGAGAGTACAGCCGATTGCTCGGAATTGACAGTATTGACGAATATATTCGCTACGGAGGTCTTTTGAGTCAGGGAGAGCTTGATTTTGAAAATGAAGATGTTATCGCCGATGACGCTTCTTTCAGGGATGACGAATCAACAAGAAAATATGTGGATACGGCAATAAGCAGGAACATACAGCACTCGCTTGCCTGCTGCCGGTACGGTCATAGGTTCGGACCGCTCAGAGAATTGTACGAGGCGGATGAGCTGACAAGCGCCATCAACCGTATTGTCGAGGATATGAACCACCGTTTTCTTGTAAGCGTACTGACAAGAGATTTCGTCTCAAGCGATCTGGGCATAACTGCGCACAATCTAAAAAACGAACGGGATTTGCAGAAAAGAACGAACATTCTTGAAGCAATCGATAAAAAAACCGTTACCGAGAAGCTGATGAAGCTATTGAACATTCGCAACAAAGCCGAGCAGACCGTCGAGATAACACCGTCGCAGGCGGCGCGAATCAAGGAATATTTGAAGGGCTTGGATCTGATTGTGGAATGCCCTGTCCGCAATGCCGAAATGGGGCTTGAAAAGGAGGAACGCATACTGTTTACTCAGCCCGGTATGCGCTATTGTCAGGCACAGGCGCTTGTGTATTCGCTGATGCAGTATGAAACCTTCGGGCAGCTTACGGAGGATGAAAAAACATTCATCACCGACCGTATTCTCGAAGAAGTGCGCGGCAGAATGCTTGAAGATATCGTGCTGCTTGAAACTATGAAAGCGCTCGGAAGAAATTACGATGTGTTTAAATACCAGTTCGCAACCGGCGAATACGATATGCTTATCTACGGAAGAAACGAACGCGGCTGCGCTGCATATGAAATAAAGCACAGTGATAAATGCGTAAGTGAGCAGTCAAGGCATCTGCGCAATGAAAATATGCTCTTGCTTACCACTCCACGCTTCGGTACATTAGAGGGGCGCTATGTGCTGTATCTCGGTGAAAATAAGGATACCGAGGACGGCATTGCCTACCGGAATGCCGAACAGTTTTTGAAAGCATTGCCGGAAATTTCGCTTACAAGCGGACTTGAAGAAACCGAATCCGAGGATGAAACAGAGGGCATGCAGCCGACTATGTAAAATTAAAAAGTGTCACAGCAGTCAGCCGTTCAGGAATTACCGAACGGCTGATTTTTTATATCTTTTTTACGGCAGAAAGGAAAATATTATGCTCAAAAGAAAACCGAAAGTATTAACGCCGGAGCAGGCAGAGGAAATCCGCACCAAGGATTTCTTCGATATGATTCTGCCCGGCACTATTAAATTTTTATCCGACCATTATATCGTAGGCGACAGCTATCGCTGTGTATGGGCGATTCGTGAGTATCCGCCGACTACCGAGGAACAGGCAATCCTCTCGCAGCTTGCCGATCGCAACGGTGTGACCTTGCGCATTTACCATAGACTTGTGGAATCTATGGAACAGCGTAAAATCATTCAAAATGCCACTCGACGCAACAGGCTCAAAAGCGGCGGCAATGATGTAAGCGAAACCATTGAAGCCGAGGGCAATTTGCAGGATGTTATTGAACTTCTCGCCAACCTCCGCAAGAACAAAGAGCCGTTACTCCATGTGTCGGTGTTCATCGAACTGAAAGCAAAGAGTATGGAAAAGCTCAAGGAATTGCAAAGCGACATTGCAATGGAACTCACTCGCTCCAAGATTTCAGTTGACCGCTTAACCCTGCGGCAGAAAGAGGGTTTTCTTTCTGTTCTGCCCGTGGGCGCAAACCAGTTCGGGGCGCAGTACGAACGGGTGCTGCCTGCTTCTTCGGTCGCCAATATGTACCCGTTTAATTTCAGCGGCAAAACAGATCCACACGGCTCATATGTCGGCAGAGATAAATACGGCACGAATATCCTTGTGGATTTCGACCGCAGAGCCGAGGACAAGACTACAAGCAATATCCTCATCCTCGGCAACAGCGGTCAGGGCAAGAGTTATCTTTTGAAACTCATTCTCACCAATATCCGTGAATCGGGCAAGCGTATAATCTGTCTCGATCCCGAAACGGAGTATGAGGATCTATGCAAAGCGCTCGGCGGCTGCTATATAGATTTTATGTCGGGCGAATACATCATAAACCCATTAGAACCTAAAGTTTGGAATGATATTTCAGACGCGGGGAACGGGTTTAGCGAAGAAACAGACTCGATGCGCGAATCGGCAGCAGGCACCGCCTGCCCGGAAGCGTTTAAGAAAGTGACAAGGCTTTCACAGCATATTGCCTTTTTGAAAGACTTTTTTCGCAGCTATAAAGATTTTACCGACGCACAGATCGACACTATTGAAATCCTGCTCTCCAAGCTGTATGCCCGATTTGGTATTACCGACACAACGGATTACAGCATAAAAAAGCCCTCGGACTTTCCGATTATGCAGGATTTTTACGAGCTTTGCGAAGAAGAATTTATGACCTACGATAAGCAGAGAAAATATCTCTATACAGAGGAAACGCTCCAAGAGGTCTGCCTCGGTATTCATAGTATGTGCGTAGGCTCTGAAAGCAAATACTTTAACGGCCACACAAACATCACCGACTCCAATTTTCTTGTATTCGGTGTGAAGGGGCTTATGGATACCAACCGCCGACTCAAAGACTGTATGCTGTTCAATATTCTATCTTTCATGAGCAACGAGCTGCTCGACAAAGGCAGCACGGCGGCATCGGTGGATGAGCTGTACTTGTTTTTATCCAACATGACTACAATCGAATATCTGCGCAACTGCATGAAGCGTGTGCGCAAAAAGGACTCCACGGTTATTCTGGCAAGTCAGAATATCGAGGACTTTTTGATTCCGTCCATTCGGGAATTTACAAAACCGCTGTTCTCCATCCCGACACATCAATTCCTTTTCAACGCCGGGCAGATCAATCCCAAGGAATATATGGACGCACTGCAAGTTGAGCCGAGCGAATTTGAACTCATCAAGTATCCGGAACGAGGCACTTGCCTCTACCGCTGTGGTAACGAAAGATATTTGCTCCAAGTCATTGCACCCGAATACAAGGCGGCTATTTTCGGGAAGGCAGGCGGGCGGTGATTTTGAAATTAAAGGAAGTGACACCATATGAGCGCAACGGTTGCGGCGGCACTTAAAAGAATAGCCGTTGCAGTATTTACCGATAAAAAATCCCGAAAAACGGTGATAGGGTTGATACTCGGTATTATAGTTGTAATCGCAATGCCGATTGCGGTATTTATTTCGGCTTTAAATATGAGCGCGGATATGGATTCCGAGGATCTCAAACGCTTTGTGTCAGAGAAACTGACAGATGAGGAAAAGGCTGAATTGCAGACGGTTGAGGATATGATGAAAGCCATTGAGTCTGCTATGACCGAAAGGGGCTTTACGGCAGAGAAAACAAAGGAAGCGCAGGCGTTATATATCTTTTTTCTGTATGAGCAATCAGGGGATGAAAGCTTTGCCGAAAGGCTGTCCGCCTGCTTTGCAGAGGATCAGACCGACGAGCAACTTATTGCCGCTGTTAATTCCGCATTCGGCACGGAGCTTAAAGCAGAGGATTACGGTAAAATTTTAATCATGATTAAAAGCCGTCAAAAATAATCTGATTTCTGCTATTTCCTCTGGACTTATAAAAGGTTATGTGGCATTGTTGTGTCACGCCGAAAAGGTAAAAAAGGGGGATATACTAATGGCTAAAGCGGTTTCGTATGCACCCGATAACTGCAAAGGAATAATAGACGGATTAAAGTCATTGGGAACTAAGCATTCAATATGGAATGTGTTTGAGGATTGGCTGCAGGTGTGTTCGATCTCAATAAGCAATACAGTCGATTGGACGCATCAGGCAAAACGGGAAGAACAATACCTCGAAACAATAAACAAATACACACCCGATGAACAGAAAATCTTTACAAAAACCTTTGCGGAACTGATAGACGCACTTCAAAAGGAAGCAACAACAAGCGGCCCTTGTGATTTGCTCGGCAAGGTCTTTCACAGCCTTGAATTACACAACAAGTATCGCGGTCAGTTTTTCACCCCGTTTCACATATGCGAATTTATGGGCAGAGCTGTATTGGGAAATGTCGGTGAAGACGGAAATGCGGCGCAGGATTCCCTGGCGCAAAAAGGTTATGTTTCTGTATGTGAGCCTTGCGTTGGGTCGGGCGGCTTGGTATTGGGCTTTGCGAAAGCGATGCATATGAATAAACTTAACTATTGCAATCAAATGGTGGCATACTGCTGCGATATAGATATAAAGTGCGTTCATATGGCGTATTTACAGCTATCCTTATACGGAATACCCGCCGTAATAATTCACGGCAACACACTGACCGATGAGGAATGGTCAAGATGGCACACCCCGGTGTACATGGTCAATGGGTGGGCTGTGCGGGAAAAAACCGAAGATTTACTTCAAAGCATCGGCAGAGCGGCGGAAAACCATACGGGCGATACTGTTGCAGTGGCTGATTTTGAAGAAGAAACAGAAATTCGGGATTATGAGCAATTAACATTGCTTTAACAAAGGCATTTAATTAACCGCCGGAGAAAGAAAGGAATGATACATATGCTATTGGATTTTATAAACTTTATGAGAGATAACCTTGAACAAAGCAATGACAACGATTCGGCTATCCTCAAGTGGTTGGAACTTGTAATTGAACTTTCGGATGACAGCGAAGCAGAACTTAACCATGAGCTGTCAGACACAATGGAAGCTCTCAAATATGTAAAAAATAATTTCAGACCGGATGTATTCCAATACAGTCTTAGGTTTCCTACTTTAAGCAATGAGATTATAAACGGCGCGTTATGTTTTAATGCGGGTTACCCAAAAGATATGGTGGAACAGTTTGCAGAGAAAGGTTTAATAGAGTGCGGTTATATGCCAAAGCACGAAGATGAAACCGAGTCCTTTATTGTTGTTAAAATTTCAGAACCCGAAAACAGTATGTTGGTCTTCGATAATGTTTCAGAAAAAACGGTACTGCATTCTATCGGGCGGGCAAGTACAGAAGCTATTGATAACGGTGGTGAAATAAGCGCTTATATCCAAAAAGGAATTGTATGTCACAGAGAAAATGTTGCCCGAATAGGGTCAGAGCCTTTGAAGACTGCGTTTGAAAAAGCGCTTGAAAACACCTCGGCCGTAAAAAAGATGATTACCGTCGATCCAGTAAGCGGTGAGGTTGAGTCCTTTGATAACAAATGCAGCACAGACGGCGAAATCAACACGGGTATCGAAGATGATTGCGACTTCGGAATTCGGCTTATGTAGAAAGAAAAAATGTTCAGGTTTTATTTGGGAATCAGTAGATTATTTTATGCTTTTATAGTATAATAGTTTTAATAATTCGTCAGGGGGATAAGCTGTTGAACCGCTTGGAATTAAAACAGTACATAGCGGAAACCTATGGTATAGAGCCGGATTGTCCGTGGAGCAAAAACCCGAATTTTGAGGTGTACCGCCACAGCAACAATAAGAAATGGTTTGCACTGATTATGGATATACCGCGAAACAGAATCGGGTTGCGCGGAACGGACATTATAGATGTGGTAAATCTAAAGTGTGATCCGTTATTGTTAGGCTCGGTGCGCGCGGAATCCGGAATTTTTCCCGCATACCATATGAACAAGGAAAATTGGGTTACGGCGGCGTTGGACGGCAGCGCGTCGGATGAAATAATTAAAATGCTGCTTGATGTAAGCTATGAATTAACTGCCGCTAAAATAAAGCATAGATAAAAGCGAGGTGAGCCGGAATGGATTACAAATTATTGCTGCAATTAAAGGATCGGGCAAATAAAGTAAAGACCGAGCTTCCGCCGGAGGTGGCGGCGAGCTTTAATGACAGCTTTAATGTTGAATATGCGCATAACTCAACCGCAATAGAGGGCAACACTCTGACCCTTATACAAACAAAGGCTGTTATTGAGGACGGGTTGTCTGTGGGCGGGAAAACGCTCCGCGAAATATATGAGGTTGCAAATCATGCAAAGGCGTTCGCTTATGTTCAAAAATGCGTTGCGGATAAAAAGCCGCTTGACGAAAATACGGTGAAAGATATTCACGCTCTGCTTATGCATGACATTATCATAGGCGGCGTATACCGCAATGTTGAAGTCCGTATTCCGGGCGCGGGTCATAAACCGCCGACACCGAGTGAAATGTGCTGTCAGGTTAAAAGTTTTTTTACGGACCTTGCGTATAAATACGGAAATAACGCCATAGAGTTGGCGGCGTGGACGCATGCGGAATTTGTGCGGATACATCCGTTTACGGACGGCAACGGAAGAACATCGCGGATGATTATGAACTATCAGCTTATGCTGAACGGCTTTCTTCCGGTGTCTGTTGCAAAGGAAAACCGCTTTGAATATTTCGACGCGCTTGAAGCATATGCCGTAAACGGTAACCTTGGACCATTTTCGGAAATAATAGCAGGGCTTGAAAAGCACAGACTTGAAGAATATGCGTCGGCAGCCGAAGAACAGGCACAGGAAAACAGCAATCCGCAAATATTAATGTAAAACCGAATAGCTATAAGCAGACCGCAGGTTAAAGCCTACGGTCTTTTTTTATCTTTACTGCCGTCGGGCAGCGAAAAAGGAGTAGAAAAAATGAATGATGAAAACACACTTGAAATTATAGAACAGGCGCGGCGGAAAATGCATGAAACGGTTGACCGCAGATTCGATGACCTCATAGCATTGGTGCAGGGAGGAGAAATTGAAACAGAATCGGATTTTGAACTATCCCTCTGCGATAGACCGACATATTTTAAGGGCAAAAAGCCTGTTTCGGTTATATACCCGGACAACACCGAATTTGAAACCTCAACTTGGAAAAAGGTTGCAAAGCAGCTGCTTAATGAATGCGCGGGGGACGCAGTTATGTATGACAGACTGCACCGCCTTTGCAATAAGGTGAGCGGCAGGGATCGCGTGCTGCTTTCCGAAAGCCCCGATGGTATGAACTCCCCTATATGCTTTGCGGATGGAATGTATTTTGAAAGTAAATTTGATACCGAAACCCTGCTGCATGTAATCACCAAAAGAATCCTTGACCCGATAGGCTACGATTACAGCGGTATCCGACTCAAGGTATATGACCCCGCGCTCCGAATGGCGGCAGAGGAACAAGCACAGGAACCGGAGTGTGACGAACAGGGCTTCGGGATGCAAATGCTGTAAAGGGCAGAAACAGCAGAACAAGTAAGGTTCACATAACGAAAAGCAGGGTGCTAAGGGAGCGATCCTGCCGCATTGAATACATTAGTAGATTTTTTCACGATTCGGTGGTATAATCAATTTAATAAATCGGACTCAGTTTAACTGATTGTCATAGTAAAGGGAGAATGCATATGTGGTCTATCAATATGAATACTGATGATTTGTCAAACAACCAACTAATAGATGCAAAAAAAATGATTGGGCAATTATTAAAACAGGCAAGGACGCAAACAAAACATGAAACTTGCCTGATTTGCGGGCAAAAATTGCCGTTTTGCAATTCGCATACCATTCCTCAATTCTGTTTAAAGAACATAGCAGATAACGGAAAAGTGAATTTGTTTAATGCATTGATTGGAACAGAACTGCTTTCTTCGGATTCTGGTGTTAAAAGCAGCGGAACTTTTCACAATATATGCCGACAATGTGACAGCACTATTTTTCAAGATTATGAAAATCCACAAGCTTATTCAGAAACGCCAAGCAGTAAAATTCTAAATCAAATTGCTTTAAAAAATGTTCTTCGAGATATTTACAAGCATGAAACAGAGCTTGAAATAATTAAGAGTGTCAAAAGAATATTGATTGAAAAAGAACCTTTTTTTGCGATTATTGCAGATGCTTTTTTTAGTAGTCAAATAAAGGCACGCAGTCAAGATATCAAAGATTGTTATGATATTTTTGATGCTGTAAAAGCGAATTTGAATATTGCGTCTCCAAGTGTTCATATAGTATCTTTTGATAAATTAAATTATGTTGTTCCAATTGCCTTTCAGGGAATGATAGCACTGATAACAGGCGTTAGTGGAGAACTTATAAATAATCAGTATAATTATGACTCTGACTATTCTGTCGAATATTTACATTTGGCGATTTTTCCACTTGAAAATTCCTCGGTTATTATTACTTTTTCTGATGATAAAAACTCTCGCATATCAACATTTGAAAAAGAACTTAAAAATATGTCGGTTGCAAAGAGGCTTGAAATAATAAATCGAATTGTGTTTTGGTATGCGGAGGATTATTTTTTCTCTCCAAGATTGCCAAAAGAAGCTACAAGCGAATTGGAGCAAGCAGCACGGCAGATGCAAGATTTATTCTCGACTAATCCAAAAGAATCCATAAAAAATGCTATCAAAGATTTTGATTTGCGTAGAGATACTTGCTTACCAAATTTGCTGTCGCAGGAATACGCAATATAGCATTTTTATGACAAATACTAAATAACACAAACATAGCCGCTTGGTTTTCATTTGAGAATCAAGCGGCTTTTTCTATTTTCGGAGGCGATGAAAAACATGATTGCAAGAGCAAATCGCAAACATAAAACTACAGAAAGGAATGGTCTATATGGATAAAAGCAAAATCAAGCGGCTTGCCGACTATGCCGTCAGGCAGTGCTGTGAAAATTCCGAGAACTGCTATTGGTCGGTTTCCTATGATGAACTGTACCATCACTTTGGTGTTGAAATTACCGACAGCAACGAAAGCGCAAAGCTGCTCGAAAAAGAATTACGGCAGAGAGAGGAAATCAACGAGCTCGTTATGACAGAGGACGCCATTGAAATGACTTGCCATCTAAGGTACTGCCCACAGTGTCAGAGCGACCCAGTGAGTCTGCTCTCCGTCCTCGGATGCAACCTCTATGACGACCACGAAACCGAACACAACCATGAGCCTGCGAACGAATCCTCCGATGAGGACGAAACGCAGGCTCTGTCTATGTAAGGGAGAATGCCTATGATTATAAAAGCGGACTTAAAGTGTAAACAAACAGATTTTAGTCTGCCTCGGTGTGCGATTGAAAAAGTGGTAAAATTGACGCCGACCGAATATGCAGAATTTGTTTCCAATCCTCTCGGATACTATGATTTTCTCCGAGAATTCAATGCTGAGAAACATGGGCATCAACCTGAGAGCATACCATGTCTGTTACTCATAGGAGAGGGACACAAAGACGGATTTGTTATTGACACACAAGGTTATGACTACGCCCGATACATCGCACATATTCCTAACGCCGAACAGCTTTCTATCGCTTTTCGGTATCAGAACCTTGAAAATGCTGTGATTGAAACCGCTTTTGCGGCAGACCGCATAGTTAGGGAGGCAATCGACAGCGGCAGTAAGGAATACAGTTTCAATACCGATGAAGAACGAAACAGGTTCAGAGGTGCAGGATTCAGTGAAGAATTACTATACACAGCACTGGAAGACAGGCAGGAAATTGAAAGCGTTGATTTCGACGGCGACTATATGCTCTGCACAGTAAAAGATGGATATGTGCAGCAATCAGACGGCCGCCGAGCACTGACGCAGGAAGAAGCGGATATCATGATTGCCAAGCATATTTTATGGCTTAACGACGCAGGCGGCATACAGGCGGATTTTTCAAACTGCCTTGTGCAAGGACTAAACCTTGCACATAAAAACATGATGAATGCCATTATGAATAACGCACGGTTTACAGACACAGACCTGCAAGGCGTAGAGCTTAATTTCTCCGTTATCAATAACACACGGTTTGAAAACTGTAACATCGAAGATGTTACCGCCGAGGAATGCGAATTTAAAAACACGGTCTTTTCAGGATGCAAAATGTCGGGCGGTGCTTATACGCACAGCGATTTAAGCAATGCCGTAATGATTGAATGCGATATGGAATACGGCAGTTTTCAAAACTGCTGTACTGACGGTACAAACTTCTGCGGTCTTGACGATTGCACGGAAATCAATATGCGCGGATGTAATTCAGACCGTGAGGATCGGCGGCGAGACGGCTTTGAGCCGGAATTGCTTATGTGAGTTTTAGCAGGCGGTTGATTTTTATAAAAAAACAGGCTATAATATCGGAAATAAATATTGAAGGGCGGTGCGGAATATGACGGACATAACAGGACAGCTAATGTCCGGGGACAATGTTACAGCAACCGTAAAAAACGGAATTATAACCGATTATAATAAGCTGCTCTTGCCACTGTATTTAAAACGAACCAAAGATGTTGAAAAATGGCTTGCTTACCGCGCCGTAGACCATAGCAGAAAAAATGCACGCCTGCTCAAAAGAGCCTTGCGGCTGCGCACAACTGATGATATGCAGACAGCGCTTGCAGTGAATGCTGCTACGGTAACCGACCGCTATTGGTTCAGACCCGAAGGCTCGGCAGCTGAGTATGAAGATATACGGTTTAAGGAAAACTATTTTTCCGAGCTTGCCCTGCGCGGCGACCCCGACAGCTTCTCCTGCAAGCCCTCAAGAACACCGGAGCTGACCAACACCGGCAGCTTCGAAAAGTGCTGGAAGCTCATTGACGGCGAATGGTGGATGTATAAAAGCGGCAATGAAAAGGAATACTTTTCGGAACTGTTTATCTGCAGACTCGGTGAAAAGCTCGGACTGCCGATGGCGCATTATGAGCTTGACGGACGGTATATCCGCTCAAAGGATTTCACAAATGGCGCGGCGGTGAACTTCGAGCCGATGCGCGCACTCGTGGACGACGATGAGGATTACGAAAATTGCTTTAATATTCTGAATGAAATATCGCCGGATATAGCTGTGCAGTATCTGTTGCTCCTATGGATGGATACGGTGTGCTATAATATGGACCGCCATACAGAAAACTTCGGACTGCTGCGGGATGTGAGAACCGGTAGGATAATATCTCTTGCACCGAACTACGATAATAACATTGCCCTTATAGCCAAGGGCTATCCCTCCGATGTCCGCCGCAATAATGACGGACTGATCGGTTTCCTCAAAGCCTTCCTGCAGGACTGCGAAGAAGCGCAGGAGCTGTACCGGGAAATTCGTCTGCCGGAGATCACAGAGGATATCATCGACGAATGCCTTGACGAAATTCCTATCGAGGTAGACCGGGAATATATCCGCACCTTTATCCTCTGCGGGCAGGATAGGGTTCGTGATCTCATCGAGATGGACGGGGATCTGTCCGAGGGCGAAGAACCCGACACGGGACTTACGCTGTAGAAAGGCGGTGCAAACGATGAGAATTTTTGCAGAGCTTTCATGGCTGTGGAAAGGGCTCGGAATATCTCTTCTTTCCTCTGCTGTGGGCGTAGGTCTTGTATGGGCAGTGTGCAGAGCTCGGAAAAAGCCGATAAACAAACCTGCCGCCGTCATCACCGGGACAGCGGCGTTTGCGGCTTCGATTATCGTGCTGCTGTTGCTCTCGCAAACGCTCAAAACTATCTAAAAATATATACCCGACAATGCGGCGCCGAAAAACGGCGTCGCTTTTTTGTATCTGAAGGGAGATCAACCACATGAAAAAGACAACCTTCAATATCTCATTTGACGAGGACAAGGCAGCCGCCCTGGTCCTTTATCTTTTGCAGAAAGGCACGACCGCCGAAGCGGAACTCGAAAAAGCACTGGACACTCTCTACACCAAAACCGTGCCTGCCGGTGTGCGTGATTTTATCGACATGAAATCCGGCACCGTTTCTTCCTCTGCCGTGCCGAAGGCAAGAAAGCCGAAGCTCCCCAAAACCGAGCATACGGAAGTCAGCGAGGTGAGTGCAAATGAGCGACATTGATATTGCCGCCAAAGCCCCGTCCGTAAGCCCCTGTGCCGCCCCGTGTGGCGAGATACAGCCCCGAATCGGGTAAACACAAGCCCTGCAAAGGCAAAGCGCCGTTTGGGACGGTTTTCGCACC